>Ga0194132_10000533_pt1 | contig 78031 bp, 68 predicted proteins | sample TA2KigOf80mmetaG_FD_148612 | JGI IMG/M metagenome (GOLD analysis project Ga0194132, IMG submission 148612) | Freshwater microbial communities from Lake Tanganyika, Tanzania - TA2015054 Kigoma Offshore 80m | ecosystem: Environmental > Aquatic > Freshwater > Lake | place: Tanzania: Lake... | reverse complement strand
AACGCGCGCTGAGACCCCCGGCGGCGTTCAGCAGATCCAGAACGTCCTGGATGGTGGTTGCGGTGGAGAGATCGATGTCGAGCGTTACACCGTCGGATCGCTGGATGCGAAAATCTACGCCATTCAGGGTGGCGACGCCCCGCTCATCATTCAGTTCATCGAGTCGCGTCGAGGTCGAGAAACTCCGCAGGCCGAGTTGGGTCGCGGAGGTACCCCCGTTTTCGCCGATCGAAAAATCATAACCGCTCAGTCGCGAGCGGAGATCAATACCGTTCGCCGCGGCATTGATCTCCGCGGTCACGCCGCTGGCGGGTGAGCGATTCAGAAGATTCAAGAGGTCTTCGACCGTTTCGGCGGCGGCGAAGTCGATCTGGTAGGTAATCACACGCACCGCTTCCTCGTCGAGATTCACCCCCTCGCTGTTCAATTGCAGCCTTCGATCGGAAGTAATCGTCGCGTCCAGGCCATCGATCGACGTTAGAGCATCGGCCAGCGATTTGCCTCGTAAGTTCGTTAACTGTAGTCACCGACTGCACGACCCGCTGATTGACGTCACGGCGCACTTCCCGCGTCCGCTGATCGAGTCGCCGGATGTCGTTGGTCAGCGCGATGCCCTGCTGAATGGCCACATTGCGTGTCGAAAGACTTTCGGGCTGGTTCAGCACGTCGTGGATCAAGTTGAAAAAGCGAGTCATCGACGAACTGATATCGGTGTTTTCCAGTTCGCCAATCAGCGTCTCGATCTCGCTGTAGATCGTCTCCTGCGACTCACTGTAGGCAACGTCGGCGTCGGCTACCCTCAGACGTTCCTCGAGAAAACGGTCCGTTTTCTGGATGATGGCGTTGACTTCGACACCCAACCCCACGAGGAGGTTTCCATGGCGAGAAGTCGGTGCGGGGGAGGATTGCACCTGTTCGCGCACATAGCCGGGCATATTGGCATTGGCGATGTTGTTGCTGCTGACCTGCAGGCCGAGCTGTTGCGCGTTGAGCGCGTTGTTCGCGATTTGCAGGGTGCTGAACAAGTGACATCGGTCGATTGCCCGGAGACGAGACTAGCGGCTGCGCGGGCGATCGCTTCGAGCACTGTTCGCCCAGACTCCTAGGCTTCCCGGTCCAACAATGCGCCCCGTGCGTGGACCGATTCGCCTTCAGTATATGTCCGCTTCATCCGACCGCCGGTGGCAATAATCTCGACGAGTTGCGACAGATGAAGCAACGTGCGATGTGCTAGCAGCCAGTTGGTGAACGCGCCGCCACGGAGGATGCGGGTGCGGGCGTTCATCGCGGAGATCCGCGGCGTCAGGGCCGTTCCGGTGGTGTGATCGATCGAATGGGCCAACCGTTCCAGGTTCTGCCGCGGGCGTCCTTCATTGCCGGCGCGGGCCAGCAGGGAGTCGCGGCGCGACTGCATTTCGTTCAAGCGGCCGAGCAGGCTTTCCTCGCGCCCTTGCAGTTCGCTGATCCCGGTGAGATCGCCGCGCGACAGAGCCTTGCGCTTGTCGTTCAGCACGGCGAGTAAGTCGTCCTGCAGCGCCGACAGGTCGCCGAGAAAGTCGACCAGTTCACGCTCCAGCGACACGGGATTGGCGAGTGGCATGCCGGACTCCATCGAAAATTGCGTATTGATTTGTAGGACGGACATCTTGTCCGTCCGAGAACGTCAGACGGACAAGATGTCCGTCCTACAGTTTTAATTTGGGACAGGCACTAATCGCGTTTTAACATGAACAGTTCGTACATGGGACCGGCGATACTATCGGCGGTCTTTTCGCTGATCGATTCGACCAGTTTCTGATCGAGTTGCGACTGGAATACCGATTCTGCGTGACCGCCATGGAAGTAGGCGGGTTTCTCGACGGTCTTTCGCATGGCACTCATCAGTTGGCCGAAAAAGGTGTTCCCGGCGAATTCGACGAAGGTCGCGCGGGTCTGCGGTTCGTCATTCGTGGGCGCCGCGGATGGTGGAGCTACCGGCATCGCCGGCAGCGGGAGTTGTGGGATCATGCTGCTATTTCTCCTCTGGAATTACTCAATTACGACCTGGCCGTAGAGGTGCCCGCTGGCTTCATGGCTCTTGATGATTTCGATGACATCTTCGCTGGGCGCTTTGAGTGCGTTCAGGGCATCGACCAGGTTCTTCAGCTTGGTGGTGGCCAAAGTGGTGTTCGTGGCGTCCAACGGAACCCAGGAGGCGGCGGACGGCGCGGCTTCGGAATCCCCCGTACCTTTCAATCCGACGACGATGCCGATCCCTTGCAGTGTGTTTTCCTCTTGGCCCTTGAGCCGGCAGATATGTTTGATCCGCAGTTCGGCGCGGAGCGGTCCGCCGCCCAGCACTGTCACGCCCAGGATCAGCCCCGCAATCAGAAAACGCAACATGATGGCACTTCTTAAAATGGATTGAATTGATTCAGCCATTTGACGAACCAGCCGCGCTTGTAGGCGTCGCGGGAACTACCGGAACTCCCGCAAAGATCTCGACCGTCTTCGGCGCCACAACTCGGGCCGCCCGTTTATGTTTCGGATTGTCCAAGGTCTCAATCGCGATCAAATCATCGAGCGTTCCCAACTCCAGCGCCCGCGCCGCTGTCCGCACGTGAACGCCGGCCGAACGGGCGATCAACGAGACCGTTTCATTGCGGGAAACGATGAGTGGCTTTCGCAATCCGGTTTCCGGAATCGGCTGGCCGGCCTCGATGGCATGGATCGCCTCAAAGCCGACCACCGCATCGATGGTGGCCGCGTAGTCCCGACGCGTCGCCTGCGCTGATAGGGGCCTGAATTCAATCGCGTCGTTCCGGATCACTTCACCTCGTGCGATCAGTCGGCGGGCGTGCAGCGCGGCTGCGGTCCGCGTTTCGGACCCGCGTCCCGATTGCGCCCGTTCCCTCGGATCCTGCCCGCGGCGGATACGCACTTCGTCGGCGCCGCGCATCTGTACTGCCGTCAGATCCACGCCGTGCAACGTAAGCAGTTCGCGCAGCTCCGATGCCCGCAGCGCGCGCGTCTGGCGGTCCACCGGAGCCGCGAATAACTCGATCGCCGCGATCTCGCGGGCTTCCTTCGGCTGTACATTGCTCATGTCAACAATGTCACCGACCCGCACGACGGCGCGTTGGCAGATATACTCGGATTTGAGCTGAAACTCGGCCGCGTTCCCCGCGAGCTGTGACGCCACAATGCAACAAAATGCCACCTCGATCCTCAACCGCTGGATGTTCGGCATCGAATACTCCGCTCATCATTCGAAGGACAGCTGTTCCTATCCGCGACGCAAGTTGGAGATCAGCTGCAGAACCTCGTCGCCAGCCTTGATCGCCTGGGAATTCAGTTCAAACGATCGTTGTGTCGTAATCAGGTCGATCAATTCCTGGACCGGTTCCACATTCGAAGCTTCCAGCATCCCCGAACGGATCGAGCCGGTCCCGTTTGTTCCCAGATTATTCAACGTCGCTATGCCGGATGCGGTCGTCTCCGAATAGAGGTTCTCTCCCATTTTCAAAAGGCCCTCCGGATTGACGAAGGTTGCCAGTTGCAGGGTGCCGGCATTGGTCGGTTGCGCCTGTCCCGCCTGCTGCACAAGCACCTGACCGGAGTCGTTGATGCTGATATTGGTCATCGTACTGGTATCGATCTGAATCGGCGGCTGCAGAATTCGGCCGGTGGCGGCGGATCCGATCACCAGCTGCCCCTGGGCGTTGATCGACAGGTTGCCCGCCCGCGTATAAACCGTGGTGTTGGTGGAGGCGTCCTGGACCTGCAGGAATCCCCGCCCTTCGATCACGATGTTCAACGGGTTATTTGTCTGCCGGAACGCGCCCTGGCCAAAATCGGTCTGCACGCTGGAAACGCGCGAACCGATTCCGATCGGATTGCCGCCGATGTCCAGCACCGAATGCCCTTGCTGCGTCGGGAGTTTTCCATCGGCTCGCATCGTGAAGTTGCCGGCGCGCGTCAGAAACTGCTGTCCATCCTTTTCCACCATGAAAAAGCCGTCTCCCTCAATCGCGAAATCGGTGTCAACGCCGGTATGCTTGACGGCCCCGGGGCCAAAGTCGATCAACGATTCGGCAAGGAAGACACCTCCTCCCACGTCATCGATCGAACCTCCGCCCGGGCTCGATTCTCCGCGCAGGATCGCTTCGCTGTGTCGCGCCTGCGCGATGGCAAGCTGCTGTTTGAAGCCGACCGTGTCGACGTTCGCCAGGTTGTTGGATATCAACTCCATACGCCGGCTCTGAACATCGGCGCCGGCGGCGGAAAGGTACATTCCATAGGGCATCTTGTGTGGCCTCCGAGCGGATCGAATGCGCGTGGCCGTTCCAGAAAGCAAGCGATGTGCCAAAGACGCATCTCGCCGCGGAATCGTCGACAGTTCACGCTTACGTTTGCCGGCCAAGAATGGCGACGAGCCGCCAAAAGCGGTGAAAAACGGCCCAAAACGGCGACGGTTTCCGCCGAGCGGGGCCGATGCCACTGCCGCCTCGCCGGTTTGCGCGTGCCAGCGTCCCCCCTTCAAAGATCGGCGACTCCCGCAACATTTGCCGGTCGGACCGGCAGGAACCGCATGCCTGTCAGCGGTCAATAACGATCGCCGAAACGCCGATTCAATCCGGGTTCGAAGAGTTCACCCGGCTGACAAACTCGCAGCCGATAAACCATTGCGCGCCGCGGCTCCATTTGCATTCGTGCGAAGGTACGATTCGACCCGCGACATAGATCGGGGCGGTCACATCCCCCAACATGATCAGGATGTTCTTGGTACTAGGAATCACCGAGTCAAAATAGGAAATTCCGGTTGTGGCCAGATCGCGCGTCTCGACTTGCCTGAATTCCCCCGGCGCCGGGAAGTTGGCACCATCCCATTCCGCGATGCGAATCAGCGAACGGACGCCGACCCGCTGTGATCTCCGCTTCTCGTGGAGATTGCGTCCCAGTTCGGTGACTGTTCTCGGGTGTTCATGCCTCGTAAGCGATGTTCCAACATGCGCCTGCCTCCAGCCTATCTGAAATCTAGGTCAGATCATCATGTTGTTAAATCGCATCGACGGGCGGACGGTGAATTCGGACCCGCCCGCCGAATCCGCCGCGGTCAGGCCGCTTCTTTCGTTGCAGATCTCCCGAGCCGGCCGCGACCGATCGGGTAAAGTGCCCGGAACCCGAAAACCGGCATGAATTGGGCTCGCCAAGCCGCCCTGACTCTGCAATCATTCGGACATGAGCCGATGGCAACAAACCCTAGCACTGGTCTTCGTGGCGGGAACCTGTGTGGGCTGCGATCAGGCAACCAAGGTCTACTTCGAGCAGCGATTCGAGCGAACCGGACCCGAATCGTACCTGTACGATACGATACGCCTGCATTTCGCCAGAAATACGGGTGCGTTTCTGAGCCTGGGAGAGACACTGCCTGCCTGGACGTTCATCGGCATGGGGGTGCTGCTGGTCGCAGGTATGATCGCCTATCTCTACCGTTCCACCAACCAGAGTTGGTTCTCGACCACCATCCTCGCGCTGCTGGTGGGAGGCGCCGTTGGCAACCTGATCGATCGCAGCTTATACGGTTTCGTCCGCGATTTCCTCAATGTGGGCATCGGCCCGGTTCGTACCGGCATTTTCAATGTTGCGGATGTCGCGATTACCGGCGGAGTTCTGGCCCTGCTTCTGGCGGGAATGCGCCGTACGTAGCTCGAAACTTGTTTCGAGAACTCCGCGCGACGCGGTCCTTCGCGGTTAATTGTTCGTACTCGAAACAAGTTGTTGAGTTACGTTTCGAGCGACGCTCTCGAAACAAGTTTCGAGTTACGAACAAGTTAGGAGCTACGCGAGGATCTTCTGACAGACTTCGCCTTCGTTGATCGTTGGGCGTTCGGGGCGGCCTTTGTGCAGATAGGTGAGCTGGCTTGCGTCGATTCCTAGCACGTGCAGGATCGTGGCGTGCAGGTCGTGGACATGCAATCGATCTTCGACGGCGTGTAACCCGATTTCATCGGTGGCACCGATCGTGACTCCGGGGCGAACGCCGCCACCCGCCATCCAGATCGTAAAACCGTACGGATTGTGATCGCGCCCGTCCCCCTTCTCACTCATCGGCGTTCGACCGAACTCGCCACCCCAGATCACCAGTGTCTGATCGAGCAAACCACGCCGCTTCAGATCCTTGAGCAGCCCCGCGACCGGTTTGTCCGACGCTCGACAGAGTTCCGAGTGGTTCTTTTCGATGTTGGAGTGAGCATCCCAGCGGCTGCCGGCGCCATGATAGAGCTGAATAAATCGCACGCCGCGCTCGGCAAGCCGCCGGGCGAGCAGGCATTGTCGGCCGAACTCCGCCGTGGGCTCTTCCGAGATGCCATACAGGTCCAGAGTTTGAGCCGTTTCGTTGGAAAGGTCGACCGCCTCGGGAGCCGATGCCTGCATGCGGAAAGCCAGTTCGTAGGCGCGAATACGCGCTTCCAGCTCGGACTGCTCGGGATGGCTCCGCATGTGCTGCCGATTCAAGCGTTCCAGGAGATCCAGCCTTCGCTCCTGCCGCGCATTGCCGATGCTTTCCGGGGTGCGCAGGAACTGGATCGGCTCCGCGCCCCCGCGCACCGCCACTCCTTGGTATGCGGCCGGCATGAAACCGGCACTCCAGTTCCGAGGCCCATTGATGACTTTGCCCGGATTGTCCTCGAGCACGATAAATGCCGGAAGGTTGCTGTTTTCCGTTCCCAGGCCATAGTGGACCCAGCTGCCGAGCGAAGGGCGGCCCGCCAGAATGGATCCCGTATTCATCTGGCAAACGCCGTTGGAGTGATTCAAGCCGTCTCCCCAACATGACCGAATGATGCAGAGGTCATCCACACATTGGGCAATTTCGGGAAGCCAGTCACTGACCCACGCACCACAAGCGCCATGCTGTTGAAAAGTGCGTTGCGACGGCAATAACGGCGCGTCGTATTCACCCATGGGCGTAATGACCGGCCCGAAGCTTGCCGGCAGCGGGGATCCAGCCAGCTGTTTCAGTGTCGGTTTCGGATCGAGTAGATCGATATGACTCGGACCCCCCTCTAAAAAAATGAATATGACGCTCTTGGCGCGCTGGGGCGGACCGGGACGCTGTCCCGCTGGCGTGCCCGAGCGTTGGACTTCGAATGCGGTCGATGTCGATCGGGTCGAGAAAAGCTCGGCCAACGCCAACGCGCCAAATCCGGCTCCCGCCCGCAGCAACATCTCTCGCCGCGTGGAGTAAGGAGCAGGGGCCGGCCAGCGTCGATCGTCGTTCATCGCAGATTACTCCACGTAGATAAACTCACTGGAATTCATCAACACATGGCAGAAGTCCTCGATCGCTTCGCCTCGACCTGGGCTTGTCGCCAGTATTCGGGCGAATTCGGTTCGTTCGCTGTCGAGCGGCGGGCGGGAAAGGATCCGCTCGAACAACTGTTGAATCACCTGGTCGTTGTCGGGGTCCGCGCTTAATTGTCGAGCCAGCTCTCCGGCACGTGCGAGAACGAACGGGCCGTTCATCAGCAACAAGGCCTGCATCGGAGTCGTGGTGACATTGCGCTGCGATGTACTGGTAAAGTTGTCCACGCCATCGAACAGGTCGATCAACGGGTCGCGTCGATTTCGCAGGATTTTGACGTAGATCGAGCGCCTCGGACGTTCGGCATCGACACCGGGACCGGAGGCCGACAGGTCGAGTTCGCCGCTGATCTGCAACAGGCTGTCTCGCAGTTGTTCGGCCTGCAGACGGCGTACCGGCATCCGCCAGAGCCAACGGTTTTCCGGATCGACCCGCAAACCCTGTTCGGTCGCGTGCGACTGTGAACTCTGTCGATAAGTTGCGGATGCGAGTAACATCCGATAGAGAGGTTTGAATCGCCATTCCGCGCCTTGAAAACGGCGGGCCAGCCAATCCAGTAACTCGGGATCGGTCGGAGGCGTTCCGAGTCGCCCGAAATCACTGGGGGTTGCCACGATTCCCCGTCCGAACAGGACCTGCCAGAGGCGATTGACCGCGACGCGGGAGGCAAGTGGATTGTCGTCGGACGTGATCCACCGCGCCAGCGCCAGCCGCCGTCCTGTCGACGGCAGTTCGGGCAGCGGTTCGATGACGGCATCGGACGGGTCGAGCAAACTTGGAAATCCCGGGGCGATCGGCAACTCGGGCCTGCCCGGAATCGCAATTTCGGGAGCGGATGTTCCGACGTCGGCGGCGGCGAACGCGGTGGGGGGCGCCGCGGGCCGGTCCTGCGCATATTCGGCAAGCCGTTTCGACAGCGTCAACCATTCCTGCTTCTCGTCGTCCGTCAGCTTCGATTCCATCTTGAGGTTGACTTGTTCCATGGTGATCTGGCGACCCGCCAGGTCGGCGATCTGTCGCTCGAACGGTGTCCGCTCCGACTCCATCTTGAACAGCATTGGGCGGATGTCTTTGGGAAACTTCTCGATGGCCTGCGCGGTAACCTTGCCACGATGCGGGCGTTCGATCGCCGCCATCCGCTCCCGGACTTCGTGGGTCTTCGCTTCCCATTCCGCCAGCCGTTGCTGGTAGTCCGCTCGTTCCGCCGGATCCGACAGCAGGAGCTGATCGCGCGGCTGAAACGCCGCGAAGAATGCCTGTAAACGGAAATAGTCGCGTTGAAGAATCGGGTCGTACTTGTGGTCGTGGCACCGGGCGCAACTCATGCCCAACCCGAGGAATACGTCGGCGGTAACATCCGTGATGTCGTTGAGAATGTGGGCCCATTGGCTGCGCACGTCGCGCTGGTTGTATTCATAAATCCAGTGGCGCAGGTAGCCGGTAGCGATGAGTGCTGCCGGGTCGTGGGTAGCCAGCTCGTCTCCGGCAATCTGCTCCTGCACGAAGCTCCGATACGTTTTGTCAACGTTGAATGCGTCGACAACATAATCACGATACCGCCAGGCGTGCGGGCGATAATCGTCCTGCTTGAATCCGTCTGAATCAGCGTAGCGTACAAGGTCGAGCCAGTGTCGGGCAGCTTTTTCTCCATACCGTGGCGACGCCAGCAATCGGTCGACCGTGCGATCGAGCGCGTCGCCTGCGGGGTCGGCGACGAATTCCGCGACCTCGGCCGCCGTTGGTGGTAAACCGATCAGGTCAAAATAGACACGTCGCAACAGGACCGCCGGTGCCGCGCTGATTGCCGGGCCAAGTTGCTGCGCATGCAAGTTACGCGCGACGAAGGCGTCGATCGGCCCTTGCACCCAATCCTGGGCCACGGGCAGCGGAACGGGAGGTGTGTTCGTCGCGCGGAAAGCCCAGTATTGCCGGTCTTCCTGCGTGAATTCGCGTTCCCGCCGATCGACGATTCCCGTGATCCGCGGCGTCGCCTCGGGCCAGATCGCGCCTTGTCGGACCCACGCCGCGAGTTGGGCGATCTCCTGATCCGAGAGTTTTCCATCAGGCGGCATCTGGAACGCCTGATGTCGAACCGCCTGGAGTATCAGGCTGTTCTCGTCGTCCCCGGGGTGAATCGCGGGGCCCGATTCGCCGCCTCGAAGCAGACCGTCACGCGAATCGAGCCGCAGCCCGCCTCGCTGCTTCTTCGCACCATGGCACTTGACGCAATTCGCCGCCAACAGGGGGCGGATATTCGATTCAAAGAACCGCTGATTCGCTTCGACTTCCGCGGGCTTCCCGGGGGGCGACTGCTGTTCACCAGCGGGCATCGTGCCCGCCGCAAGAAGCGGGAACAGTATCGCCAGCAGTCCCAGACGCGTCTTCAGGCATGACGTCATCGAAGTTTCACTTGAGAGATGATCGCTTCAGCGAGTCGTTGGAATACTCGATTAAGGAAGGCAGTTCCCTGCCATCCTAACGACTGCCGCGACGATCAGCAACTTCCCCGTTCCAGCCGCGTGAACTGGCTCGCCAATCGGTTCGTGCCGTGCAGGAACCCCGCCACCAGGCAGCCAATGGCGGCACCGGCGACACAATCACTGACAAAGTGCGCGTTCGCGTCAATCCGCTGTATTACCGCCAGAATCGCCACGACCGCGAAAAAATACCGTCCGTGCGGGTATCGCACCGATAAAGCGGCCGCCAGTCCCACGGCGGTTGCCGAGTGCCCCGACGGGAACGACTGCAGCGTGCTGCCGTAGTCACGGCCCGCGAATCCGTCCGTGAATTGAAGGGGGAACCGGCCAAGAAACGTTTCCCAGACCGACGCTTCCCCCATAAGGCTATGAGGTCGAACGCGAATCAGAGCGAGTTTCGACACGTCAGCGACCAACGCCGCGCCGTAGGTGCATGCGGCGATACGGGGGAGGTAACGGCGCCCCTGGCGATCGAGCACGGCGATCGCCACCAGCAGGAGTCCCGCTCCGACCGCATGGGCCGCAACTTCGCTGAGCGCAACCAGTTTGCGAAGGTCCCGGGGAAGGTTCGTGCCCGCCACCCAATCATGAACGGGGAGATCAACCGCCAATGCGATGGGCATTATCGAGATCAACCCCAGTCCGATCCAGATGATCCGACGACCGACCGGCCCCGCCAACCTCTGGGGACGGCCGTTCGGCTCGCTGCGTTCCGTCATCGTGAATTCCGTTTTGTCCGATGAATGTGCGGCGGCACTGTGGAGTGGCCGGCCGTGATCTCCCGGCGGAGCCTGCATGCGAGGAGGCCGCCCGCCCGCTTGGAAGCCACCTGGCAATGGATGCAGCGTACCGACTCGCCTACGGTATGAATAGTCGAGTCGACAACGACGCGGTTCTCCGAAGCTAGCATTCGATAGTTGCATTACCGGCATGACCCTTGGGACGGGAATCGATGTTGAGCCAAGTGGGTCCGTGTCCTAGACTCTCGACCTGCAGGTTCCTTGCAGGAACGCTTCCCGGCAGGAATTGGACTCATGATGGCACGGACGGTCATACATCTGGCGATACTGACGCTCGTCGCGAGTGCGGTGTTAGCGACCAATCTTGGTGCCGCGCGCCTCTGGGACCGCGACGAACCGAGGAACGCGGGATGCGCGCGCGAAATGTTGGCGCGTGGGGACTGGGTCACGCCCTGGTTTAACGATGAAATTCGTACCCACAAGCCGGTGTTATTGTATTGGTTCATCATGTCCGCTTACGGACTATTCGGCGATGGCGAATTTGCGGCCCGGCTGCCTTCCGCGGTTCTGGGGCTGGGGACGGTCCTCTGGACCTATGTGATCGGCCGGCGACTCTTTGGCGCCGCGGCAGGTTTCCTGGCGGGACTGGCACTAAGCGTGAGTTTGATGTTTGACGTCGCGGGTCGCGCGGCGACTCCCGACTCCTGCCTGATCTTTTTCGTGACCACTTCCCTGGGATGTTTCGTTCTGGGGGCGTTCACCGGGCACGACCCAAGCGGGCCCGGCTGGGAGCCTTCGACCGCGCGATTACCGTTACTGCCGATGTTGTCCACCTATGGGGGAATGGCGTTGGCGGTTCTCGCAAAGGGGCCCGTCGGACTGATACTTCCCGCGGCAATTATCCTGTTTACGGCTGGAATGGCGAATGCTCACGTCGCTGGGAAAGACGCATTGGCGATGCCGTTCCTTTCGCGTGTTCGAAACCAAATCCGCGTCGACAACATGATTCGAAGCATCCGGATGATTCGGCCGGGGATGGGGCTGCTTGTCATCGTCGCGATTGCGGCGCCTTGGTACCTCGCGGTTGATGCCCGCAGCGACGGCGAATTCACTCGCGGGTTCTTCCTGGACCACAACCTGGAACGAGCCATGCAGTCGCGGGAAGGCCACGGCGGATCCGTCTGGTATTACCCGGTCGCCATGCTCGCCGGCTTTTTTCCCAGTTCCGTATTCGCCGCGCCCGCCTTGCTGGAGTTTTGCTTCGCAATACGCCGGTCCGAGAATCGTCGCACCGTCCACGGACTCTATCTGGTCTTGGGGTGGGTCGTCATCTGGGTCGGCGCATTTTCCCTGGCACGCACCAAGTTGCCGAGTTATGTCACTCCTTGCTACCCGGCGCTGGCGATCGTTACCGGCTGGATGCTTGATCGGTGGCGACAACGGCGCACTGCCCTGAGCGATCGTTGGCTCTACGCTGCTTTCGGCAGCTCCGCCGTTGTTGGCATCCTGTTCACCTTGCTCCTGCCCCGTTTCATTGCTCCGCAATTCCCGGGCGAAGGCTGGCTGGGCTGGTTGGGACTTATCCTGGTCATTTCCGGGGGCGTTGCCTTCGGCGCAGCGGTTCGAAAACAGCGTGGCGCCGCCGTCGTATGCCATTTCCTGGGCGCGACAACTTTTTGCGGCTGCATGTTCGGATTGGGGCCAGTCGCGGCCGACCGGCATCAGTCGAGTCAGCGGCTCTTGGAACCGATTCGAGCTGTCGGGCAACCCGCGGAGGTCTATTCCTATGGCTGCCTGGAACCGAGCTGGGTTTACTACCTCGGTCGGCCGATTCACGAGTTGGCCCTGGAAACGGCGACCGCCGCGCCAACGAGCGACTTCCCGCGTTACGGACGGCGAGGGGCGAATTCGCTGGACGATCTGAGGCAATCGTCGTCGCCGGTTTTTGTGATTACCACGAACGAAAAGCTGCTCGAATTAGAGTTGCATCTGGGCAGAGACTTTCAACCGGTGGTCACCATTCCGCATTTTCTCAAGAAGGACCAAGTGGTCCTGTTGCAGCGCAATTCCGCCGCCACGGCGGTTGCCGAGCGGCCCCTTGCGGCACGCTCCGCGCGCGAATAGCCCTCCAACGAATCTCACCTTTCGTTGCATCGGTCGATTGAATTAACCGGTGAGACCTGTTGCAATAGGCTGTTTACCCAGAAGCCGATCCCGGGCTAACCCATACTTTTTAGAACCGGGCTAACATCCAACCGCCAAGAGGAGAATTGTCATGAGTCGTAGATTGGGTCGCGAATTCGTCGTTGCCAGTTTCTGCCTGGCACTTTCGATTTCCGGTTGCTCCTGCGAAGGGCCCCCGGTGAAAAAGACATCGGGGACCAGCGGAAGCACGGGGAGTGCGGACAAGAAGATAGACGATCACGAACACCACGATCATGCCCACATGCACGGCCCGCACGGTGGACATGTGCTGGAACTTGGCCACGAAGACTATCACGCCGAATGGATGGAAGACGACGCAAGCGGAAGAATTACGGTGATTTTGCTGGATGACAAGGTCGAAAAGGAAGTGGCGATCGACGACGCGGAAATCGAGATCAGGACCAAAGTCGCCGGCGAGGAAAAGAGTTTCAAGCTGCCGTCGGCGGGCGAAGCCGACAAACCGTCCGCACGATTTGAAACGGAAGACAAGACGTTGCTGGCGATCCTGGAGGCGGCCGGGAAAGATGGCACGGAGGCCCAATTGCTCGTTCGCATTAAAGGCAAGGAATATGCGGGGAATTTCGCGCCCCACGAACACTAATTGGACCGCGCCATTTTGCGGAGTTCTTCCTGCCCCGAAGGCCCGAAGGGGCTCAACGCGAACCGATCTTCGATCCAAGACGCGCGAAAAAACTGGCTGCCAGTTATCGCGAGCGGCGATAACTGGCAGCCGAGGTTTTTTGGACGGACAATGGCTGCGAGTGGGCCGCGGAGTACCTCGACCCACTCCCCATTTACTGCTTTGGAGCACCACCAGGAGCCGCCCCACCAGGTGCCGCGCCGCCAGGTGCCCCGCCGCTTGGAGGGCCTTGCTGACCTTCCTTCATCTTCAAGCCATCTATGCCGCCAAACCCACTCGTCTTCATGCGATCCATCATGTCGGTAGGGATGTTCATCTTCCCCATTGATTCTTCCATTGCCTTGTTCGTCGCCCCAATGTCTTGTTGCTTGGAGTCTTTGTTGGCCGGCTTGACCTCTGCCGAGCCAGAGCAACCGACGGCCAGTCCTAGAAGAGCCAACAACGCAAGCGATTTCAACCAAGCCATACAAACTTCCTTTCCCGTGAATAAAACAAAAAAACTGACTGTCCAATAAGAGCACGTTGCCCTTGATGAATTTGCCCGACGGTCCATCTTCAAGACTTCGCCGACCCACGATTCGAATCGGGCGAACTACGCTTTGGGTCTTTACTCGCCTCTTTGGCGAACTGTAACGCTTCTTCCCAGCTTGCGGCCTCCTTGGGCCGCTCGATCGACTTGTAGAACTCCACAATTTCCTCCATTCCGAATAGTGAGTCATCCATTCTGGCGAGGATTTCACGTTGTCGGCGAAAGTTATCGTCCGTCAACAGCATTTCCAGTTCGTTGACGCGCACGCGCTCCTGCTCCGCCTTTTCAGTTTGCCCTGCGCGGGCAAGGCATGCCGCCAGTTTGCTGCGCAGCGACCAATCAATTGGTCCTGGCCAGTACGACAACGCCTGATAATAAGCCGGGATCGCGTCCTCGTAGTTTTGTTCGACATCATCCAGGATCGTGGCGTACGACGACCAGTACTCAAAACTCTGTCGATAATCGTTCGGCCATTTCTCGAATGCCACTTTGGCTTCATCCAACTCGCCGCGCAGCGACAACAGTTCGATCAAAGTCCAAAGGTAAAATGGGTCATTGCTGGGAAAATTCACTTCCTTGGCGTTAGTATTCAGTGAGTCGATCGCTTCGTCAATCTGCCGGTTGCGATACAACCAGCGGGCGTAGCAGACCTTACCCAGTGCCGATTGCGGCTCGGAGCGAACGAATGCGTGATAGCGAAGGCCGTCGGAAATATCGGCGTTTGGATCCTGATCGCCGACGATTCCCATCGCTTGATCGAGCGAAAAGTTCGCGGTTGTGGGAAAGAACTGCGTCATGTACCATTCTCGCAACACGAATAGTCGGCTGTCTGGACGGGAGAGCCGGTAGCAATTCCATACTGCATCCTCGGCCAAGTGCCATCGCTCGGTTTGCGTCAAAAGCTTCCAAAGGCCAAACCAAGCTTCAAAATGGTCCGAATCAAGTTGCAAAGCGCGCCGAAACTTGGATTCCGCAAGCGTTGGACTGCGAAACTGAACAAACAGAATCTGCGCCTCCTTGGTTCTTGCCGCCGCGCCTTGGGACGAGACATCGGGAATGTACGCCAGATGCTCGAGCGCCAATTTCAATGCCTGGTCTCGATCCAGCATCAAATCTTTGATCGCCGATTCAGCAAAGAGCAAATGCGCCTGGGAGTCGCCCGGGTGAAAGACAAGGTAGCGGCTTAGTTCCGCTCGGCATTTGTTCCAGATCTCAAAGTCGCCGAGCCGTTGCGCCCGTTGGAGCGCGGAACCAGAAAAGTAGACGGCATAGACTCCGCCGACAAATGCCATGATGGCTGCGGCGGCAACCAGCGTCGCGCGAAACAGGTTCCATTTCATGCAGGCAACTCACAAAGTGGCCAACTTGCCGGTCAATCTTGGCACTCGACCGGCCAATCTACCCAATAATGATACCGATCCACCAGCCGTTATTCCACTCGGCTCGCGGAATGCCTGATGGCTTTTCCCGAACGCGCGCCGCAACGCGAGTCAACAAAAAACCGCAGCCTTCAGAATACTGAAGGCTGCGGCCGCTCTTTTTCTTTTCAACCTTACCAAAACTTCTTAAGACATCAACTTACGGTACTGCGACATTTTCGCCACCGTCGATGGTGTGGATTCCCCACCAGACGTCCGCGTTGACTGTTTCGGCAACGAACCGGACGGAACCGTCGGCCAAGCCCACGTTCACTCCGTTAGGATGTTCGCTGCTGGCGGACAACATGTTACCACCCAACCAGTCACCCCAACCGTAGGATGTCGACTGGCAGCTGCGTTCGTTCGGCAGCATTGTGCCGGTATAAATGGCTCCATTACCGAGAAACGACCAAGAGAATGAGCGACCACGCATGTCACTTCGGCCAGACAATGACGTCAGCTTCAAGCACTCAATCCGGGAGTTGGCCGTGTTGTTGCCGAGAGCCGACCAGGAATAAACCTGCTGACGAATCTTCTTCGGATCGTTAGCCTTGAACGTGATCGGATCAAAACCAACTTCCTGCCCACCTTGGTTCAGGACCGGGTTCTGCAATACAAACTCCGAGTAGGCGACGGTGTTACTGGTGCCGTCCGTAATCGTCGCAATACGACGGGCCTTCGCTGATACGCCCCAATCGTCCCCACCCCAAAAAGAGAACCTGTATGACGCAACTCCGTTCGCATAAGTATCATTATTAAATATCGCATTTGATGTCCCGCGGTGCGGAGGCGAGTGCGTGGTTCCGTGGCTGATCGCATACGTAAAGTTACCGCGACGCTGGTTGAGTTCGTTTGGCTGTGAAGGACAATTGAATGTAGGAATACGACCGCTGAACGATTGCGCATTACCTGTCCACCACGGATCGTACAGGCCACCCCACGGGGTGTTCGAGTTATTGGGGTCCAGGTGCCACTGGCCCATCGGGACAATATTGTTGTACTCAGGAACTCGTTCGATGTACGGCATCAAGCCGACCTTGTCCGAGTAATTCCAGAGCCATGTTCCAGTCCCTAAGTTCCACCCCATCGATGTCGGGAACGTTTCCTTGTTCGAATCCGCGTACGTGTGCATCGCAAGCGTAATCTGCTTGAGATTATTAACACACTGAGCACGACGGGCTGCTTCGCGGGCAGCCTGAACTGCAGGCAGCAATAGTGCCACCAGAATGCCGATAATGGCAATTACCACCAGCAGTTCCACCAGGGTAAAGCCACGCGACTTTCTCTGTCGCCACAATCTGTTTTCCATTCGAAACTCCTTGCAAGGTAAGAATTAAAACGAAAAAAATAAGAGCTTCCGCCCAAAGACCTCAAATTAATCTAATTCGGCACCATAACGATTTCCATCTTTGTATACTCGACAAGAAAAATGCTGTCAACAAAATATTTGCGAGTCCATAACAAGTTTTGCGGGATTTTGTCGATTGGGTCGATTTTGACAATTCGTATCGGGCGAGATGTGCACCAGGCTCAGGGGGCGATCGGCAGGCCTTGATGGATTTCGCGCCAGGATGTGACTTCGGGATTCGGCGGTCCCCGGCCGGCGTTTTCCAGGAGCCGGCGGTAGTAATCGGGACGGGTCGGGTTGAGCCGGACGGCCCGATTATCAAGGATGGCCGCCTGTCGCAGGTCACGTTCCCCCTCTTTCAGCGCCATCGGGGACTGCAGAGCCTCGGAGTTGTTCGGCGCCAGAGCCAGGATCGACCGCACCTCCCAGGATCAGGAGGGTGGTTTGGCACTTGGATCGGAAGTCGGTTCGACTGGAGAACTTGATTCTTGCTTTTCGGACGCTTGGGCCGGCCCGGTATCGGTATCGGAAGTTGATGCTGGGGGATCTTTCACCGCGTCCCGCTTCGGTTCGCCGCCCGAATCTCCACCCCCTGTGGGATTGCTGAGCCATTTTCCAATTTCCTGGTCTGACAAGAAGCCATCCTGATCCTCATCCAAAGAACGGAACATGTCCTCCGTTTGCCCCGATCCGGCCGTGAATTCTTCGAGGTTCAATTTGCCGTCCTTGTCGGAGTCCAACCTTGGGCGAACCATTGCCGCCATCTGTGTTAACGACATACCGAAGTCGCGGTTGCGCGGCGCGGCCGGCTTGTCGGCCAGTTCCGGCCGCTGGTAACGGGGTTCACCGACCAGTTTCAGATTCAGGCCTTGGGAAACAAGATTGGCATCGAACACGAATTTCAAGGGCGTGGTATCGAAACTCTCGTATTCCGCCGGTGTCATATTCGGAACCGCCATCGCCACCGCCGCCGTGTGGTCGGTCTTGGTCACGACGATTTTGTGCTCGCCTGCGAACGCACCGTGCGTCCGCCCCTCATCCAAGTCTGTGGACAAAACAAAATTTCCCTGGTCGTCGGCCGTCGCAAAGGCACCGGTGAGTTTCCCGCCGACGACCGAAGTTTCGATTCGCGCGTATGCCAGCGGTTTCCCTTGGAATTCCACCTTCCCCTTGATCTTCAGCAAATCGGGGCGTCCAAAGCGAGCGATCCGTCCCGAAATGTTCAAGTATCCCCACCCAAACATCACCGCGGCGACGACAATCGCAATCGGAAAAACAACCATCACGATGCGCATCGGCCGGAAGGAGGGCGCCGAGGAAGTGGGTGGAGACTGACTCATGGTTGCACCTGACAAAAAAAGTGGCGCTGATTATCAACTACCGCGAATCGACCAAATCCGGTTCAACAATGACATAATCACCGCCGGTTTGCAATCCTGCGACTTCCGATTGGCGGCCGCCGGGCCAGCGAATCGACAATTTGACTTCCGTTTCGCCTGGCAGAACGGCAAAAACCAGTTTCCGCTCGCTGGAGGACGAATAGCTGCTGCCACCTTTCACCGGTTGGGTGAGTTTTCGCTGGCCGATTTCCGCCACGACCGTCGCACCAATCGCATCGCGGTTCGACTGGCGGCCGATCAGCCGGACGGCGACGGCGTCGGTCCGGGAACCGTTATCGGGTATCCGATTATTCAGCAAAACTGCGGGCCGCTGGTCCTGGTGTGTGATGACAAGATCCAGATCGCCGTCGTGATCGAGATCGGCGACCGCCAGCCCGCGGCCCGTATGAGCAGCGCGAAAGTAGGAACCGCCTTTTCCTCCGATCGATTCAAACTTGCCTTTGACGCCCCGGTAAAGCAACGGGGAATGCTCGTACGGTTCGTCGGCTCGATTGTTGTCGACGTGCCCGTTAGTGACGACCAGATCCAGGCGTCCATCGAGGTCAAAATCGATGAAGGCGGTTCCCCAACCGATCCAGGGTAACGACGCGGCCGCCGTGCCGAATCGCGAGGTCAGATCCTGGAAGAACTTCTCCTGGGTGTTGATATAGATCGTGTTATATTCCATGCTGAAATTCGTCACGAACAGGTCGATACGACCATCGCCGTTGATATCGGCCGCATCGACGCCCATCCCCGCCTGGGAGGTTCCAAACGCGTCGTAGGCGGCTCCGGAAGACTCCGTGAGATCGCGAAAGGTGCCATCTCCGTTGTTGAAGAACAGAAAATTCGGGTGCAGGTCGTTGGTGACATAAAGGTCGGTGTATCCGTCGCGATTAATGTCGGCGGCGACGACTCCCTGACCGCGGCAGATCCGCTGTGCCAAACCGGCCTCGTCCAGCCGATTCGTGAAGGTGCCATCGCCTTCGTTGTGCCAGAGCAGACTGGCTTCTCCGGCGACGCTGGTCGGGCCGCAATGCATCCGCACTTTGCGCACCTGATCGCCGCAGTAGATACGGGTTTCCCAAGTCCAGTCGGAATAGTTGCAGACGTAGATATCGAGCAGTCCGTCACTGTCGTAATCCAGAAAAGCCGCGCTGGTCCCCCAGCGGTTTTCCTGCATTTCCGCTTGCTTTTCGATCCGTTCGAAGGTGCCGTCGCCCTGGTTCCGCAGCAACAGGTCCTGGCCATAGCGGGAAACGTAAACATCCGGAAAGCCGTCGCTGTCGAAATCACCGACCGCCACTCCGGCGCTGAATCCACGGGTGTCGGCGCGCGCTAGACCGGAAACATCGGAAAAGTGGCCTCCTCCGAGGTTGCGGTAGATGCGGTTATGCGGTGTCGCGGTCGATTCGTCGACCGGAAATTCGCAGCCGGTCGCGAAATAGAGGTCGCACATTCCGTCGCGATCAAAATCGATGGCTCCTACTCCGCTGCCATTGGACGATGGAAACGGCTTTTCGAATTCGTCGCCGGAAAAGTGCACGAAGTCGATTCCTGACTCGGCGCTGATGTCCGAGAACCACCCCTTTGAATGATCGGCCGACGGTTCGTCGGTCGATTCGGGTGCCTTGGCTTTCGCCTTGCGATTCAGCGCCGACGGCAGATCACTTTTCGACGTCCCTTGCAGATCCAGCTCGTTTTTGGGAACGTCGATCGCGGTGCGCTCGGGCTGGCAACCGCAAATCATGGCGACCGCCGCAACAAACCCGGCCAAACGAAAATTCTGGATCAACATGGATCAATCTCGGATGTTGCGGAATCAAAACGGCGGGAAATCGATCAGAAATGGCGCAGCGGCAGTTCGTCGATCGGCGGCAGCTGCCCGCGCTCGTTGACGGCTTGAAGCAGCTTCTGCACAAATGGATCGGAATCGTCGATGGCCACAACCTCTTTTAATAGATCGCCAGCCTGCTGCCAATTTTGCTGTTTGGCATACTCGTAGGCGCGAATCACACCCGCCCAGTAGGAACGGGGAGCACGCACCAGGAACTGGTTGATCGAATTCTGCCGTTCCTCTTCCTTACGCAATTTGGCCACGCGTTCTTCCCATTCTTGAGCTTTTTCCTGGTCGCCCTGGACGACGTAGAGCCGCTGGAACAGGTAGGCCGAGGTGGAGTTCATGGCGGGATTCTGTTCCATTCCCTTGAGCAGTTGCAAACCCTCTTCGGGGTGGCCGTCTTCCAGGCTGACTCGCGCCAGGGCTTCCCTTGCCTGGGCGTTGCTGGGGTCGAGATTCAGCGCATACTTCCATGCGTTGACGGCCTTCGTAACGTCTCCGGCGGCGCTGTGCGCGGTCCCGAGATTGACGAAAACGTAAGGCCGCGGTTCGAGCACCGCCGCCCGCTCCAGCATGGCGACCGATTCTTCGGTGCGACCGATCATCGCCAGAAGCGTGCCGAATTGCACAAAAAACGAGCCGGGCTCAATCATCAGGTTCTTGGCATCGGGCGTGATTTTGAGGATTTCGGTGTGGAGGTTCACTGCTTCTTCCACATTGGTCATGTCGTTCTGAATGGCGGCCTGCAGCAACAATCCTCGGGTTCGATAGCCAGGCAGATCGGCGTATTTCCTGGCCGACTCCAACGCTTCGTTAAGCAGTCCAAGCCGCATCCGGCAGGTGGTCAGTTCATACCAGGCGAGGCCATTCGCAGGATCCAGTTCCACAGCCCTCTGCAACAGCGGTACGGCGCGCGACCAATGCGAAAGACGCATGTAGGCCACGCCGAACGCGTGCAAATCGTCGATACTCGCCGCGCCGATTCTGTCAAAAATCTCGACCGCCTGCTGCGGTCCGATCATCGCCGGCGTGACGGTCAGCAGCCGTGCTTTCAAGGCCAGACCTTGGACATCGCTGGGGTTGCCGTGCAGATAAAATTCCGCCCATCGCAAAGCGTTTTCGTGCTGCTGAGCGCCTTCCAGGCGGAGTGCCTCGCGCAGCGGTGTTTCCTGATAGTGGATCCAGCCCAGGACCAGCACGAAGCTGAGGCCAAACAATGAGCATCCCGCCAGCACCTTGTGCCGAAACGGCTGCGAGCGCCACCACCGACCTCGATTCGGATCGGACTTGGGAAGGCGTGGGACGGACTGTTTCATGGGGTCGTGTCGGGAATTTGCCTGGCGTTGTTCGAACCGCCGCAAGGCGCTTTTCGTTGTAAACATAATCCAGGGCCGGAAGGCCGTCCAGAGACTGGGAAACTCAATCGGACCTTGCTATCATAATTAATCCTCGATTCCATTTCTTTCTGCAGCGAGAATCAAAATGAAACGACCCGGTCGTGGTACGGGACTCAGCGGCGGTAAGTTCATCGAGTTTCCGCCGCCGTATCGGAGTGTCGCGAAGCGAGTAACGAACGGCCTTCACCGTCGGCAGGGGTCTTCTCGCGGCCTGGTCCTGGTCTTGTTGTTTTTGGTCTCGCCCGTCTTGACCGGCTGCCGGGATCGCGCTGCCTCCGCGACAGGAAGCAGCGCGGAGTCGGGTGGGCCGGGCGTGACGGACGAGATGAAAATGGTCGGCACGGCGCGCCCGCCGGAAGGTTTGCCGGGAGGCTTACCGGGATTCGCTGTCGATGCGGATGTTTCCGCCCGCCCGTCGATGCCTACCGATCTCCTTCTGCCCGAAGAAGAAACCTCGCTGATCTGGGACCGCGAACACCATGGAAATCTTCTGGGCGAGCACGGTTTCAAACAGCTTAACAAGGCCGTGCGGCAGCAAGATCGCGAAGCCATCCGCGGTTTGCTGGCCGACGACTTTCAGAGCCGAGTCCTGCCAGAAAGCGATCGGCTCGATTACCACTCCGATTTGGTGACCGCGGCACGGTGGTCGGCGAGTGGCGAGTTGCAGGACCTCGAAAGCCACGACGCTTTTATCGACTGGCTGCTGCGGACGACGTCGTTCATTACGGAGATCGCGGGCGTTCAAGTCGGAGTTTTGCGCATTTCGCCGGTGGATACCGAGGACGGCTCCTGGCAAGTCGAAGGCGTCCTACGCGCTTGGGGGAAGCATGACGACGAGCCGGGCGAGTTGCGGGTCTGGGTGGCCCTGCGGATCGCCAAACCGAGCAAGGAGAACCTGCTGGCCGGCAAATGGATTCAGCAATTTCGTGCTTCCCAGATCGCCGTTTCCCAGGCCAAGGATCCGTTGTTTCTCGATCAGACGGCGAAGAGCGGCGTGGTCACCGAAACCCTGCATGACAATTGGGAAACCCCGTCCGACGTCCGGAATGTCTCGGGGGGGGTCTATTTTACCGACTTTGACAATGACGGGCATCAGGACATGCTCCTCACAGACGTCGATCAAACGCTCGAACAATTGTATCGAGGTAAAGGTGACGGAACGTTTGTCGATGTCAGCGCCGCGTTGGGCTCCAGTCAGTCCAGCGGCTTATTACGATACAGCAGTATCGCTGCCTGGATCGACTTGAACGGTGACGGTTGGGACGACATTATCTACGCGGATGGCGTTGTACGGCAAAACATCCAGGGGCTTCGGTTTCGCGATGTGTCCAATAAGTCCAATTTCAGCCTCGTGGCGCACCTTTCCGACCAGTTGATGGGGATGTCGGTCGAGGGCATTATTCCGGCCGATTTCGATCGGGATGGCAAGATTGATCTATTCCTCGCAAGGCTCGGCATTCGGCCAAAGTCCTGGCTGGAAGACGCCAGCAAGACCTCGCCTCCCTGCCAGTTGCTGCGGAATCTCGGCAATTGGCGGTTCGAGGACGTCTCCGATCGATTAGGTCCCAGCGTGATGGGACGCAGCGTATTTTCAGCGGTCTGGAGTGACTTTAACAACGATGGTTGGCCGGATCTTTATTCGATCAACGAGTTCGGCGATGGGATCATCTACTTCAATCGCGAAGGCAAGAAATTTGACAACGTCGACATTGATCCGAACATCGCCGGTTTTGGCGCGATGGGCGTCACGTCCGGCGATTTTGAGAACGATGGCAACGTCGACATCTACGCCGGCGAAATGTACTCGAAAGCGGGCAGTCGCGTCATCGGTAATATGAAACCCGATGCCTACGACCCGGAAGTGATGACGAGGCTGCGAAGCCTCGTGGACGGCAGCGAACTGTATCACAATCTTGGTAACGAAAAATTTGAAGGCGCCGGCAAGAAGATGCAGGTGCATGACGTGGGATGGGCCTGGGGACCAGTTGCCGCCGATTTTGACAATAATGGGTTCCTCGACATTTATGCCACGGCCGGCTATATCAGCCGGGACCGCGATAAACCGGATGGATGAAACTGCCTCTGGTTGGCTGTCGTGTCACAGCCTTGCGATACGGGAAGCGATGTCAAACTGAAGGGAACGATCGATCCCGATTTGAATGAATTCTGGGTAGGTAATCCCTGGAAGATTTTCCAGGAAAACAATCTGTCCTGCTTCGAACGAAATCGGCTTTATTTAAACGTCGAAGGACGGGGCTTCCTGGATGTAAGTCATGTCAGTGGGGCCGACAATGACGGGGATTCGCGGGCGGCGGTCGCGGTCGATCTCGACCACGACGGACGTCTCGACCTTGTCCTGCGCCAGGTGGGCGGGGGGCCGTTCGTCCTGTACCGAAATCAGGCCGCCGCCGGCCATTTCCTGGAAATCACGCTGCGCGGCACGAAAAGCCATCCATCGGCGATCGGCACGCGCCTCGTCGCGAAAATCGGCGACCGGCAGGTGGTGCGCGAATGTTATCCGCACAACTCGTTCCGCTCCCAGGCGCCGCGCACCATCCAGATCGGTCTTGGCGATTCGGAAAAGGTCGACGAGTTGACGATCCACTGGCCTTCGGGCTTAACGGAGACGATCCGTGACATTGCCGGCGATGCGCGGGTGACCATTCGAGAAGGGGAAGCAACGCAATGAGCGTTCCGTCAGGAGAAACCAAAGAGAACCAGAACGATCCGCAGATTAACGGTGACGAGGCGTTGATCGCAGCAGCTAACTCGGAAGCGCGTGGTTTCAAATTCTCTCGGCGACGTGTTGTCAGCCTGCTGGCAATCCTGCTGGCGACGGCGGCGATCGTCTACGGCAAGAGTTGGCTGGACGAGCGGCCGCTCGTCGAAGCGCGGCAACGGCTGGAAAATGGCGATCCAGAACGGGCGCTGAAGTTGCTTCGCTATTTCCTTAACGATCACCCGAAACATTCCGTGGCCCAAGGACTGATGGGCCGCGCTCTGGTGTCGGCCGGAGAGATCGACGATGCAATTAGCCTGTTCGCGGAATTCCCGCCGACGGACGAATTAGAAACTTATGCGCTGGCCAGAGCGCAAATGGAAAAACGCCAATGGTCGTTGGCACTGCGACTCTTGAATCGCACGTTGCAAGTGAAACCCGATTTAACGTTTGCCATCGAGGATCGTCTCGTCTGCCAAGGAAAGCTGTCGCTATACGATCTGGCTCTGAAGGATGCGGAAACCCTGGCAAGAACCGTCGATATGGAGCCGTCAGGTTACAACTGGCTGGCATTCCTCCACGAGGAGATGGGAAACAACGAGCAAGCGTTGGAGGCCTATGGCCGCATACTTGAGTATTCCCCTCAGGCAAAAGGTCTCCCGTTCAAGTCCGAGACGATGCTCACCAAATTCGCCGACTTGCTGTACAAGACCGGCGATTACGATCGGGCCTTTGAGAACGCTGAAAAGAGCCTCGCCTACGAGGAAACCGAGAAGGCCTATGTTCTGCAGGGCAAAGTACTGGTAAAGCGCGAGGATTTCGACGCGGCGAATATCGCTTTCCGTCGGGCGCTCGAATTGAACCCCCGCAACCACGAGGCACGTGTCGGTCTGGCGCGGATGGCTCTTTCGCGGGGCGAAGGCGAAACCGCTAAATCCCTGTTGGCTCCGATTGCGGTAAAGAACAACAACCTGGAAACGGCCGAGGCAATTCTTGAGACGCTGAAATTGCTGAAGAACGAGCGGGGAATTCGCGATATGACGATCGCCATCGCCGAAATGAAGGAAGAAAAACTCGTGCAAGACCGCGTCCGCAAGATACTGCTCACCGAGCCCGAGTCATTCTGGGGGCAGGCGGTACTGGTGCACCAATTCGCTTCCGAAGGGAACTACACCCAGGCACTCGACATGCTGATTCCGCTGGTCAATGTCCGCGGGGACGAACCGTTCATTCAGGATCTTGCCCGAGCGATCCAGCAACAAAGCCGCGTCCTGCCATCGCTTGAACGGATTCCTTTCGACGAGATCGAGAGCATCAACATGGACGAAAACCTGCGTGGCGCTGACTGAAAATGAGCATCGCATTCCTCTGCCCGCAGGGCCATTCGCTCAACGCGCCGGAAGAGTTGGCCGGGCGCCCCGGGCAATGCCCAAAATGCGCCGCGCGATTCGTCGTCCCGTCGCTCGAGGAGATCGCATCGGTTGCGATGGAGCTGCCATCGGGCAATGCGCCGGAGCCACCTCCCGCGGGAGCGAGCGGCCTCGCGGATGGCTCCAATTCCGACTCCCGTTTTAAATTCCAATGTCCGAACGGACATAAGCTCCACGGGATACCCCAACTGCGAGGAAAGCCTGGCGAGTGTCCTCGCTGCCACGCGCGTTTTTTCATTCCGCTGGCCGAAGCCGGCGCGCATCCAACCGCGGAGGAACTTCCGTCCAATTCCGCGTCCTTTGAACTGGCGCCGCCCGTTTCCGATTCCGAGGAGCTGGACGTGCCGGTGACGGAAGTTGTTTCGAGTTGGGTGTTGCCATTGCCGGAGAGCCGGCGCGACTGCGCGGAGCGTGATTTCTTAGAATGGCTATGGCGGCAGCGCGACCGGAAATCGATCGTGGAATTGCGGCTTCGCGACGGCCAGTCGATCGAGATTCACAATTATGCCCCGGCGCTGTCGGGATTCGGGTTCGCCGTTTTCGCGGCGGACGGACCCGAGGGAAAGCACGCACTGACGGCGATTCGCTGGGACGCAGTCGAGCGACTTGTCATCCGCAACATGGATGACTATCCCCACGAGTATTTTTACGCCGACTGATGCGACGCGAATCGCGTTGATGCCGCCGGCCCAACCTCCGCGCTCACCGCGTCCTCCGCGGTCATTCCGGTTCCGTCAGGTCCGGTTCGTGAATCAACGTGAAATTCTTGTTGTGCAGCGTCTCCAACGCCTGCTCGATATTATCCACCATCAGCGCGACCGCGGGTCGGCCGTGGGGTCGAACCATCAGCGGGTAGGCCTGCACGATGTTGATTTCGGCCTGCAGCAGCGCCGTACAGATTTGCAGCATCGGCTGTGGCGAATCGGGCAGTTCAATTCCGATCAATTCGCATTCGATCATCGCCAGTCCGGCACGCTCCAGGATCTCGCGGCCCCGCTCGGGGTCGCTTAACAACAGACGCACGAGGGCGCATTCCGTGGCATCGTTGATCGATAGTGCCACGATCCGCACCTTGCTGCCCTCAAAGCGGCGAACCACTTCGAGCAACTGGCCGACGCGATTCTCCAGAAAAATGGTGAACTGCCGCAGGGTCGGGAATGTCTTACCCCGCATCGTCGAGTAATCGGTACTGGCACCTTCGCCGAAGCTCATGTGCTATGCCATTTCTTGGGTTCGAGGTATCTTATCGGAGGTGTCTGAATGCGTGCGCAGGGATGCCGATGAGCCGCGCCGACCCGAGCCAACTATAGGAAAACGACTTCCGCCGGTCAATTGATTGTTGTGCCTCCGAAACTCCATGAAGCAGCATGAACATTCATTTCGCGTTCGTTATCAGGAAACGGATGCTCAGGGGCGGGTTCACCACGCCAATTACCTGACTTGGTTCGAAATAGGTCGTGTCGAGCTACTGCGGTCGTTCGGGTACAGCTACCGGGACCTGGAAAAAGACGGGATCATGCTGGTGGTGGCCGACATCCGCTGCGAGTATTTTCAGCCGGCGATTTACGACGATTTGATCCGGCTGGTGACTCGGACGGTGGCCGCGCGGGGGGCTCGGATCGAACACGAATACGAAGTATTTCGAGAAACGACGTTGCTGGCGCGCGGCTGGTCGACGGTGGCCTGCATCGATCGCGAAGGGCGCGTGCGCCGCCTGCCGGAATTTCTGCGTCGGGTGGAGCCAGACTGAACCGCTCAGAAAACCGGACAGACGTCGTACCAGGACCGCCCGTCCCGCTCGATCCAATCGACCGCGCCGGCGGGACCCCAGTCCGCGGGCGGATACGACAGCAGCCTCGGAGTCGCCGGACTTTTCCAGGCCGCCAGGATCGGGTCGACGATGCTCCAGGCGAGTTCCACTTCATCGCTCCGGGCGAACAAACTGGCGTCCCCGCTCATGGCATCGAGCAGCAGTCGCTGGTAGGCGTCGGGCATCGATTGCGTTCGATCGGGCTGGAAACGAAAGTCCAGGTGGGAAAGGTTAAACCGCATTCCCGCGTCAGGAACTTTGGACTGGAAATGCATATGAATTCCCTCCGCGGGCTGCACCTGGATCACCAGTCGATTCGCTTCCATCGACTTGCGCGGTCCTTCGGAAAACAGCATATGGGGTGGCGTGCGGAACTGAATCACGATCTGGGAGGTGCGACAGGACATCGCCTTGCCGCTGCGCAAGTAAAATGGCACCCCATTCCAGCGCCAATTGTCGATATTAAGTTTCAGGGCCACAAACGTGGCAGTCTGGCTGTTGGCAGGCACGCCGTCCGTTTGCCGGTAGCCTTCATATTGTCCTCGGAGTGTATTCTGGGCGAAGTCGGCGCCTTCCAGGGGGCGAACCGACCTTAGCACCTTGACCTTTTCGTCCCGCACCAGATCGGCGTCGTAGCGGGCGGGAGCTTCCATGGCGGTGATCATCATCAACTGCAGCAGGTGATTCTGCACCATGTCGCGCAGCACGCCCGCTTCGTCGTAGTAGGCGCCGCGACTGCCGACGTCGACTTCCTCGGCGACGGTGATCTGCACATGATCGATGTAGTTGCGATTCCAGATCGGCTCGAAAATGCTGTTGGCGAACCGCAGCACGAGCAGATTCTGCACCGTTTCCTTGCCCAGGTAGTGGTCGATGCGAAAGACCTGTTTTTCCGAGAAGACGCGATGCAGTGCATGATTCAGATTGCGAGCGGATTCCAGATCGGACCCAAACGGCTTTTCGACGATGATGCGTCGCGATCCCTGGGATTCATCGGCGAGTCCGGCTTCGCCAAGTTGGGTGGTAACCTGTTCGTACAGTCGCGGCAGAGTGGAAAGATAGTAGAGCCTTGTCGCGGGGCGACCCTGCTCGATCTGATCGAGAAGTTCGCGGATCGATTGGAAATCCCTGGGGTTTTCAATGTCCCCTGGCTGGTAATGCAGGCATTCGGCGAAACGCTGCCAGAGATCGGTTTGAAACGAGCGGGATTCGTACTGGGCGGTGCTTGCCGCCAATTCCGCGCGCCAGGTTTCGCTGGTGTACCCGCGACGCGCTACGCCCAGGACTCGGGTACCCTCCGGGAGCCGGCCGCGCTGGTAGAGCTGATACAGGGCCGGGACCAGTTTGCGGCTGGTCAAGTCACCCGAGGCGCCGAAAATGACAAGGGATACAGGTTGCATCGATCAAAATCGCATCGCCGTGAAACCACCGTCCACGAAACAGGCCGATCCGGTGATAAAACTACCGGCGCTGCGGGACAGCAGTAACAGCGCTGCGCCGACCAGTTCGCGTGGTTCGCCGAATCGGGCCATCGGGGTCTGGCTCATGATACTGGTTGTCCGCTGTTCGTCCAACAGTTTTCGATTTTGCTCGGCGGGGAAGAACCCGGGACAGAGCACGTTGATTCGTACGCCACGCGTGCCGTATTCGCGCGCCAGGTTCTTGGTCAGGTTGAGGACCGCCGCCTTGGCGGCCGAATAGGCAAAGACCTTGGAAAGCGGGATGTGGGCGGTAACGCTGCCGATATTCAGGATCGCCCCACCACGCGGCTGTTCCGCCATCCGCGGGGCAAACAACTGGCATCCTCGATGGGTGGCGGTCAGATTGGCGTCGATCACCCGGGACCAGTCGTCGTCGGTGATCTCCGCATACGGAACGGCCGAATTGACCCCCGCGCAGTTGATCAGCATGTCGACGTTGCCACGGAGCTGAAGCGATGCATCGAGCAACTTCTTCAGGTCGTCGCGCGATGTGGCGCTTGCCGAGACGAATCGAGCCCTTCCGCCCGACTGCAGAATACTTCGCACGCGATTTTCGCCTCGCTCGGCGTCATTGCCGGCGACGATGACATCGGCTCCGGCAAGCGCCAGTCCCTCGGCCAAGGCGCCGCCCAGGGTCCCGGTACCGCCGATGACGACGGCGACCTGCCCCTTCAACCCGAACAACGATTCAAGAAAATCCGGCACCATAGGGCCTCCCGTTTCCGCGGCTGTGTTGGGGTCAGCGAGGCGTTCGACGGCGTGCGATCCAATCGGTATGGAAGACGCCCGGGCGATCGGTTCGCTGGTAGGTATGAGCTCCGAAGTAGTCGCGCTGCGCCTGCAGCAGGTTCGCGGGCAGGAAGGCGCGGCGATAGCTGTCGTAATAGGCCAGCGCCGTGCTGAACGCCGGTACCGGGATTCCGCGTTGGGTGGCGGTGGTCACGACATGTCGCCATGCGGACTGTCCTTCGTGAACCGCCCGCGTGAAGTACGGATGCAGCAGCAGGTTCTCCAGGTCGGGCTTTTTGCTGAAGGCCTCCTTGATGCGGTCCAAGAACTGCGCGCGGATAATACAGCCGCCGCGCCAAAGCAGGGCGCAATCGCCGTAATTGAGCGGCCAGTCATGTTCCTTGGCCGCCGCTTGGAGCTGGACAAAGCCTTGCGCGTAGCTGCAGATTTTCGAGGCATAGAGTGCCTGCCGCACGGCTTCGATAAATGCGGTGCGCTCCCCGATTGCGTGGGCGGCGGATTGCGGCCCGCTCAGGACCTGGCTGGCACGTACGCGCGCATCTTTGATGGCCGAGATGCAGCGGGCATAGACGGCCGCGGTGACGAGCGTGCTGGGGACTCCCAGATCCAGCGCCAGCTGGCTCATCCACTTTCCCGTGCCTTTGGCGCCGGCCGTATCGAGGATCTTATCGACGAGTTCGCCGCTGGCGAGATCGTCGGCGACACTGAAAATATCGCGACTGATTTCGATCAGATAGCTTTGCAGTTCGCCCCGATTCCATTCGTCGAACACGTCGTAAAGTTCGGCATTACTCAATCCCAGGGCTTCCTTGAGCATCAAGTATGCCTCGCAGATCAGCTGCATGTCGCCGTACTCGATGCCGTTGTGGACCATCTTGACGTAGTGGCCGGCTCCGCGCGGCCCGACCCATTCGCAGCAGGGGATGTCGTTGTTCGGGCCGACTTTCGCGGCGATCGCCTGGAAAATCGGGCGCAACAGGGGCCAGGCGGCGGGGCTGCCGCCGGGCATCAGGCTGGGGCCCTTCAGCGCCCCTTCCTCTCCGCCGGAGACGCCGGTTCCGATAAACAGCAGTCCTTTCGATTCGACGTATCTGGTTCGCCGTTCGGTGTTGGTGTAGTGTTCGTTGCCGCCGTCGATGATGACATCGCCCGGTTCCAGGAGCGGGATCAACTGTTCCATCAGTTCGTCCACGGCCGGACCGGCTTTGACCAGCATCATCACTTTGCGTGGCTTGGCGAGGCTGGCGACAAGTTCGGTGATCGTATGGCAGCCCTGGAATCTTTTGCCTCGCGCGCGGCCGGCGAGCAGCGCATCGACTTTATCAACGGTCCGATTGTAGACCGCGACGCGGAAGCCCCGGCTTTCAACATTCAGCGCGAGATTTTCACCCATTACGGCCAGGCCGATCAGTCCAAAATCACACTTTTCGGTCATTCCGATGTTCCTTCTACTCCAGGTTGGTGAGTCACTTTGGTGCGATCCCCGGCCTGCCGTGGCGATCGTCGACCGCGGAGGGCCACGGCGGGGACCCGCCGATTGGGGCCGCTTCAGATCGTCCGGAACGGCGGCTTTTCGGGTAGGTAGCGGTCGAATTCCTCCAGCAGTGTTCGCTGATAATCGCCGGCGAATCGGCCCTGCAAAAACCGGTCAATACCTTCCTCATACAGTCGTTCCCAACTCGCGTCCTCCGCACCAGGATTGATCGGGAAAAACAGGCATTGATTGGCCTTCGCCGCGCTGTAGTCGCCGGGGGCATCGCCGATCATCAACGATTGATGGGGACCATATTTGGAGGCGTTCGTCAGGATCTCCTTCTTGGTGCCCGTCTCCTGGCCGCAGATCGCCGCCACGAATCGGTCGATGCCATGTTCGTGCCACTCGGCACGCAGCGCATTGTTGGGGGTCGCGGAGCAGACAAGCATGTCGGCCTGGCCGGAGAGCTTTTGCAGGCAGTCGCGGACAAAAGGAAACGGGGGGACACCGCGGACCATGGCGGCGACCGAGTCGTTGACCGCTTTGGACCAGGCGAGGGCCTGGGCCAGGGCCGGGTCGTTCGTCGCTTCCACTTTGGCCTGGAGCGCCGGATTCGCCAGTTTGGTTTCCTCCCGGCACCAGCGCGCCAAGGAATCGGGGATGGCGACGGTCACGCCGCGCGCCTGGACTTCCGGGCGTCGCTGCAGCCATTCCAGCGTTTCAAGCAGCGCGGGAAACCGGTTGATACCGCGGCTCTTGGAGTAAAGATTGACGAACTCGGCCGCTTCCCGCGCGTACTTGCTGATCGCCTGCAGGTTGTAATGGTTGATCGTGTTGGGGATAAAGCACTCTTTGTGCTTTAGCTCCATAGTGTCAAAGGCGCAGCCGTCGGAGTCAATCCCGACCAGAAACGAATGCTGGGGAGTGATTTCGTACATGGATTTCATCTCATCGGGTAATGGGTCCGGTAGGTCGGGTCTCCAGACCCGATCGGCCGTTGCAGCGCTGCAACGCTGCGGTTTCAGATTCCGCCACGGTCCGCCTGCGGGACATAATCGGGCAGTTTCCGGGTCACCATCAGCGGCTGCAGCCGGGCCAACCTTTGGCGTCCACCGATCATCGGCAGCGACACCATCTCATTGCCCACCAGCGGCTGCGCGTAGCGCACAAAATCATCAGTGACATCGTAGCCGCTGGCACTGATCCAAGTTTTGGGAAAGGTTCGCTCGCTGTTGGCGACGTCGGAAAGGGAAACCTTGTCGAACCGCACGCTGTAAATCGAACCCGGGTTCCGCAGGATCGTCGCCATGTAACCGCTTTCCCCACGAGCGGCGAGCGTCGCGCACATTTCGCCCGCGTGGTACGCTTCGTCCAGGTCGACCGTGGAGGCGTACGCCATGGAATGCCGCTGGTCGGTACCAGGAACATTTCCCCGCGCGCTGCCTTTGGCCTTCAATCCGACCTTGTTCAGGTAATTCACGACGACTTGACAGACCGTCGATTCGCTGGAACTGAACTGCGTATGTCCAAACGAGTCCTTGCGCTCTCCGATCGACCCCACGTTGAATCCTTCGCTGATCACGACCAGGCAGCGGCCGTCGCGGCCCAGTTGATCATTGACTTGATCGGCGAGCGCCTCGAGGGAACAGGGGCTTTCGGCCAGGTAGATCTGCAGCGGCATCTCCCGAGCCGGGTCGGCCAGTCGCGCCGCGGCCGGGATATAGCCGATCTTTCGTCCCATCGCCTGCAGCACCAATACGGGATCGGCCGGACAGGAACCGGCATTCTCTTCGTTGGCATTCTGCACGGCGTGCATCCAGTATTTGGCGGTTGAGCCGTATCCCGGGGTATGATCGATCAACTTGAATTCGCTGTCGCCCACGTCGTTGTCGATCGTTTTGGGCCCCCCGATGCCCACCAGATCCATGCCCCGTTCGCGAGCCAGGGTGGCGATCTTGTTGGCGGTGTCCATCGAATCATTCCCGCCGATATAGACGAAATAGCCGACGTTGTGGGCGCGAAAAACGTCGATGCAGCGGTCGAAATCGTCGTTTTGATGCGACTTCAATTTGTAGCGGCAAGTGCCGATCGAACCGGCGGCCGGCGTGTAGCGTAATAAGGCAATTTCCTCTTCGGGCTGCGCCGATAAATTGATGAACTGCTCCTTGAGAACGCCTTCGATTCCGTGTCGAGCGCCATACACCTCGCCGATCTGCGGGAATCCGCGGGCCGCTTCCACTAATCCGCGTAGCGTGCTGTTAATGACGGGGCTGGGTCCACCGCTCTGGGCCACCACAAGATTGCGTGGAGTTTTCATGACATTTCCTCGGGCGAATCCGTTGCTTGCCGCAAGCGGCGACCAAAGCGAGTCGCACGAAAACGGGACGGGGGTCTGCCGAAACAGGCTCGAAGATTTTAGGGCAGTCGGGCCATTTGCGAAAGTGGCAAGCACGCCAATTCGGCCCGGCCAATTGCCGTGCGTCAAGCTTGAAGTACACTAGACAACTTGCCAGATTCTGCGGTATCGATGCGGCGGTGATTTCGTGAGTGAACAGGATCCGATCAGTCAACACCCGGCCCCCCCAACCGCGCTGCGATTTTCCCTGGCACTGTTCGTGCTTTCGATGGCGGTAGTGCTGTTCAGTCTTTCGCTGTTCCGGCTAATCAGTTTCTTCATCATGCCGTCTTTGTTCTTTGACCTGCTGCTGGTCTGCTTTCCGATCGGCGCCGCGCTGGCGGTCTGGTGGAAGGGCGAGCCGTCTCGCCGATTCGGCCTTGCCCTACCGCTATTGCAACTCGTGATGGTGGTCACGGTCGTCGCCACGCTGTTGTTGAAACATGTCGATTTCATGCGCGGGGGACTGTTCAATGTCGACACCACCAGCATCATGATTCAGGTGGCTATTTTCTCGGCGATTTATGCCCCATTTTTTGTCGCCTATGGCGCCACCGAATACCTCGGATACCTGACCGGTCGCGAAGTGCTCAAACACCGAATGAACGGCGTCTACGCGCTGGTCCTGTTCGGCGCCGCCGGTGGATTCGTCGTCAGCCTGCTGCAGGAATCGGTCGGAGTCGCCCGGCTGCTGGTGCTGTCGATCGGAATGCTGACCGCGGTCAAACTGGCGCTTTCCCCACGTTGGCGGGTGCTGCGCGGACTGGAGGCGCTGGCGCTCATCGCCGTGCTGGCCTATCCCGGAACCAGCCGGGATTTCATGCTCGCTTTTAAATCTTCCAAGCCCAATTCCGCGGCGCATTATAAGGCTATCTACGGTGACAGTGTCAGGTCGTTGTATGAAGGCTGGGGGCGCTATTCTTATTTTGAAGTAATGAAGATTGAAACCGGCGAAGATTCGGTGCTTTGGGGATTCTATAACGACATGAACCAATGGGGGTACCGCCAGGGCACGCTCGATCCAGGTTTTCGGGAGACCGTGTTGCAGCCGTTCGTCACCGACTCCAGGAACATCGTCATCATCGGCTCGGGCGGTGGCCGCGATGTGAAACTGGTGCGCTCGGTGAGCGGCGGCAAGATCGTGGCGATGGATGTGGAGCCGGCCGTGTTCCGCGTGACACGGGGCTTGCTCCGCGAGGAGTTCGAGGATGTTTATTCGCAGCCCGGTGTCGAAGTCATCGCCGGCGACGCCCGTACCTATCTGGAAAAGAGTTCCGAGAAGTACGACGCGATCTTTTTCTGGAGTGTCGGCGGTTATCCTCAGCTGATGCTCGAACCGGGAAACATGATCCGCACCAAGGAAGCCCTGGGTGGTTTCGTGCGACACCTGTCGCCGAACGGCGTATTCTGCATGGGCTACGATCGCGAACTCGACCCGCAAAAAGTACTGCTGCGGCAATACGCCATGACGCTGCAAATGCACGGGGCCAAGGTTGTGGCCTTTGAGCATGGCACGCCTCCGGTCGAATTCTGCCTGATCGCCTATTCCCCGGACGCCGATCCGGCTCAACTCGCGCACTGGAAACAGGTCGAGTCGACCGTGGGGCGCAAGGTGCATGGCAATCCGATCCGCAAGATGCGCGACGAGGAACTGTTCAGCACCGATTTCTCGCCCGTTACCGACGACCGTCCTTACCTGGCGGGCAACATTGCCAGCATCCTCTCGATCAAGAATGTGCGGACCTTGTTCTATCAGATCGGCGCGGCGCTGGTGCTGGTCTGTGTCGTGATCTACTTCCTGATCCTGGCCGAACGCAAAGGCGGGGGCGCGCCGAATTTCCGCGTCCAGTTCCTGGCTTTGCTTCTGGGCGCGAATTTCCTGATGCTGGAACATATCTGCGTGCTCGAAATATTCCGGAAGCAATATATCTACTACGATGCGATCATTGTCGGCGTGGTCGCATTCCTGACGATTACGGGACTGGGCAGCCTGCTGATTAACAATCGCACGCTGCGCTGGGCGATCCTGCTGTCCTGGATCGGGCCGGTGATCTGGCTCTTGCAACTCAATGCCACCGGTGCCGCCGTCACATTCGCGGCGATGTTCCTGGCGACCCTGGTGACCGGCAACATGTTTCCCGCGGTGTTCGAGGCCCATCCCCAGGACCGTCTGCACATTTTCGCGCTGGACGCCATCGGTGCCGCGGGCGGCGCAATGATCTCGTTCTTCATGCCCATCCTTTATGGCATGACGGCGTTCCGGGTCGTCGCTCTGGCCGTTTTCCTGCTCACGACGGTTGTGATGCTGCTCGTTGGTCCGCGCGCCCTTGGCAAGCAGGCGGTTTCCTGATAGTCTTAGGTCTGGCGTTGAAATCAGATCCTTGAGGCGTTTGCCGCTTTTGCTGCCTGCCCATTGGAATTCTGTCAGGTCCAATGGTGCCTCAGTGAACACCTTTTGTGTTCCTCGCTTTTCGGTCCTCTCGCCCTTTCCCAGGACCAATTATGTCTTTTGCTGACCTTGGGCTTAGCCCGCGTTTGCTGGATGCGGTCGCCCGCTCCGGTTATGTTGCACCCACTCCGATTCAGGCCCAGGCGATACCGATCGCCCTGGCTGGCCGGGACCTGATCGTCAGTTCCCAGACTGGTAGCGGCAAGTCGGCGGCGTTTATTCTGCCGACGTTGCAGCGGCTGATCGACCGACCCGCGGCCAAGCGCGGGCCGGGACAGGCGGCTCGCGTATTGATCCTCGCACCCACGCGGGAACTCGCGGGGCAGATCACCGACTGCATCCGCTGCTACGGCCAATTCACCAACCTGCGATCGACGGCCATTTATGGTGGTGTGAGCCAGTTCGGCCAGGAGAAAGCCCTGCGGCGTGGCGTCGATTTGATCGTGGCGACCCCCGGTCGACTCGGGGACCTGCTCCGGCAAGGCTTGGTCCGGCTGGATCAGGTGGAAGTTCTAATTCTCGACGAAGCCGATCGGATGTTGGACATGGGATTTCTTCCGGAAGTGCAGCGGATCATCGCTCAATTGCCGGTCGAGCGCCAGACGCTCCTGTTCTCGGCGACCATTCCGCCGACGATTGCTCGGCTGACGTCCCAGATCATGTCCCGACCGCATACCCTTTCGCTGGTGCCGACTCGCACCGAAGCGGCACGGATCGAGGAACAGGTTTACTTGACGGAAAAAGCCCAGAAATCCCGCCTGTTGATCGAGTTGATCGGGCATCAGCAGGTCACGCGCGCGATCGTGTTCACTCGCATGAAACATGGAGCCGACCGGTTGGTGAAGGAATTGCATCGCCACGGCATTCGTGCCTGTGCGTTTCATGGCAATAAGAGTCAAGGGGCGCGGCAACGCACCCTGGCCGACTTTCGTACCCCCAATCCGCCGTTGCTGATCGCGACGGATGTCGCGGCTCGGGGCATCGACGTGGATGACGTATCCCACGTCTTCAATTACGATCTGCCGGCCGATCCCGAAACCTATGTGCATCGGATTGGTCGCACGGGCCGCGCCGGAGCTTCGGGGACGGCGATTTCATTCTGCCAGCCGGACGAGCGTGGCGCTTTGCGGAGCATCGAACGGTTCGTGCGACGCCCGCTGGTTGTGGCCCGTCTGGTGCCGGCGCAGCGCGCAGATCAGGTCCCATCCGGGGAGCGCGTCAAAACAGCGGATAGAGAAATGGGGCCAACACGCTTTGGCCGAGCAGGCCGAACAAAGTCAGCAGCAGGATCGCCAGGATAATCGGTGTCAGCCACCATTTCTTGTTGCTTCGGAGAAACTCCCAGAATTCGGCGACAAATCCCGGCGCCGCCGACTCGGCCTCGCGCTGAAACTGGCTCGCCAGCGACGCGTCGCGGTCCTGCCGGCCCGTGGAATCGGGGTGTTCGTCGGTGCTGCCCTCCGTTGCGGGCACAAGAGGCGATTTCGCTTGGGGTTCGTGCACCGGTGACTCCTTAAGTTCAACGGTTGGGGCGGCCCGACTCGCGTACATTCGGCTCGCTGTTTGCAAGCGAACTTGCCAAAGTATAGCCCGGAGACTAGCCCATGCCGACCGATCCCAAGCTCGTTCGCGACCAGTTCTTTGCGGCCGCCGAATTGCCGATTTCGGAACGGGCTGCCTATTTGGCCGCCCATTGTGGCGACGACTCTGAGTTACGGGCCGCCGTCGAGCGTCTGCTGGCCGCCCACGAACAACCTGCCGGCATGGACTCGCGCCAGGTACTGGCCCGGTTCGAAGCCGAGCGCCAGGCGCTGGCGCTGATGGACCACCCCAACATCGCCAAAGTCTTCGATGGGGGCATGACCGAACAGGGCCGTCCGTTCTTCGTGATGGAATATGGGAAGGGCGTGCCGCTGACCGAGTACTGCGATCAAGCCAGGCTCTCGCTGAAGGAACGTCTGCAGCTGTTCCTGCCGGTCTGCCAGGCGGTGCAGAGCATGCGCATCAGAAGGGGATCATTCATCGCGACTTGAAACCGTCGAACATCCTGGCCCGCCTGTACGACGGCAAGCTGGTTCCGAAGGTGATCGACTTTGGCCTGGCCAAAGCGTTGGCCGGCGATCTGGACTGGATCGTGATGAAGGCGCTGGACAAGGAGCGCGGTCGGCGCTATGAAACGGCCAACGGTTTGGCGCGGGACGTGGAGCGTTACCTGCACGACGAAGCGGTGGAGACTTGCCCGCCGAGCGGCCTTCCCCGCCGGGCACACGAACATCGCCAAAAGCATGAACGAGCTCGCCGGCTTGTTTTGGAGGCAGGGCAAACTCGATCAGTCGATCCCGCTGTTCGAGGAGTCGCTGAAGGCGGAAGAGGCAGCACGCGGGCGGCAACACCCCGAAACGCTCATGACTTTGGCTAACCTGGGCGTGAACTACAAGGATGCGGGCCGGTTCGCGGAAGCCTTCCCGCTGCTCGAAGAGGCGTACCAAGCCTCGAGGCGCGAACATTCACTCACTTGGGTTAGCTCACCATTCCTTGACGCCCTCACCCAGGCCGCCGAGCCGACTCGACCTGAGTCCATGGCGAATGTCGTGACTCTGATCGAGGAGTTACTCGCCGCGCCACGCGAGAAGTCAGCTCAGGACAGCCCCGAGCTGGCCGGAGCACTCGCAGCGTACAGCCTGTCGCTAATCAAACTCAAGGCGTGGGAGGCAGCCGAGCGATTGCTCCGTGAGTGCCTGGCCATCCGCGAGAAATCTCAACCGGAGGAGTGGACGACGTTCAACACGCAATCGAGGCTGGGAGGGGTCCTGCTGGGACAGAAGGAGTACGCCGACGCCGAGCTGCTGCTGGCGGGGTACGAGGGGATGAAGCAACGGGAGTCGGCGATTCCAGAGCAGGGTAAGGTCCGCCTCCCCGAAGCCATCGACCGACTGATCGAATTCTACACCGCCACGGACAAGTCCGCCGAAGTTCAGAAGTGGCAAGCCGAGCGGGCAAAGTGTTCCCCGAAACCCGTAACCCGACCCACTAAAACTGCCGAAAATATCTTCGCGCGTCGGAATCGCTGGAACGGGGCTGCCAGTAGCTCGCGGCTGACCGGTCGAAGCGACGCTGCATCGGATCAAATCGCCGTAATTTCATGATCAGGGCCGCGGGCGTAATCACCGCATAGTACAGCATCACCAACAGCAGCTGCGACACGAGCCATCCGATCGGATAGACCAGTGCCATCCAGACCAGAAAAACCGCACGCAACAGCGGGGGCCAGGCGATGCCGACGACGCTGATCGCCGCGCCGATAAGCGACACTATCAAACCGAGATTGGGCGTCGCCGTTCGCCGCTCCAGTGCATACCCGACCAGAGCGACAAAGGGCGGCATCAGCAGCGCAAAAACGTACCGTTCGCGCCGGCCGAGTTCTGTTTTGAATTCGAGCATTTCAGTCCAGATGGAATTGTTCGAGGTACTTCTGTCGTTCGACTTGATCACGAACCGGCTGTTGATCTTTCCTCAACACGAATCGATCGAGCACCAGCACGTCGATGTCGGTGCTGAGAAAACAGCGGTATGCCTCCTCGGGACGGCAGACGATCGGTTCGCCGCGAATATTGAAACTGGTGTTGATCAGAATCGGCACGCCGGTCCGTCGAGCGAAAGCCTGCAACAACTGATAGTAACGTCCGTGCCGTTCCGGATCGACGGTCTGGATCCGCGCCGAATAGTCGACATGCGTGACGGCAGGCACAATCGATCGCAGCTGTTTCAGCCGGTCAATGCCGTGCGGGCCATTGGGGCTCACCGGCAGCCGTTTGTCGGGGCGTAAGTCGGCGACGAGTAACATGTAGGGACTCGATTCCGCCGGCCGCGTCGCGAAGTACTCGTCCACATGCTCCTGCAACACCGACGGCGCGAACGGCCGGAACGACTCGCGGAATTTTATTTTCTGGTTCATGACCGATTGCATTCGCGGGCTGCGCGCATCGCCCAGGATGCTTCTCGCGCCAAGCGCCCGGGGTCCGAATTCCATCCGGCCCTGCATCCAGCCCACGACTTTTTCCTGGGCAATCAGTTCGGCCACATGCTCGCAAAGTTCTTCGTCGGAGTCGAATTCGTGGTAGACCGCGCTCTCGCGGTCCAGCAGCGAGCGAATCGACGCGGGCTGCGGCCGAGGGCCGAGCAGGGAACCATGCTGCCGATCGGTCGGTTGGGCTCCACGCGGCTTGTCGAGCAGTTGGTGCCAGATGAACGTTGCCACTCCGACCGCTCCGCCGGCATCACCGGCTGCCGGCTGAATCCAGATTTCGTCGAAGGGACCTTCCCTCAACACGCGCCCATTCGCGACGCAGTTCAGTGCCACGCCGCCCGCCAGACAGAGTTGGCGCATGCCGGTCTCGCGGTGCACGTGCCGCGCCATGCGCAACAGGATTTCCTCGATCACCTTCTGGATGGAAGCCGCGACGTCCATGTAAAGGGACTCGGTGATCGGTGTTTCCGGTGTCCTCCGAGGGGCGCCGAACAACTGCTCGAACGCCGGCGAAATCATGCTCAGCCCGTCGCAATACGCAAAATAGCGCATGTCCATGCGGAATGAGCCGTCTTGTTTGAGGTCGATCAATTTGTCCAGGATCCGATCGACGAAACGCGGTTCGCCGTACGGCGCCAAGCCCATCAGCTTGTATTCGCCTGAATTGACCTTGAAGCCGCAATACTGCGTGAACGCGGAATACAGCAGGCCCGGCGAATGTGGAAATCGCAGTTCGTGACTCAACTGCAACCGATTGCCTCGACCGACACCGTAGCTGGCGGTGGCCCATTCACCGACGCCATCGACGGTGAGAATCGCGGCATCCTGGAATGGTGACGGAAAGAAGGCGCTGGCCGCATGGGACTCGTGGTGCTCCGTGAAGACAAAGTTCCCACGGTAGTTCGGGCCCAGGCCCCGCTGCATTTCGCGCCGCAAGAACAGCTTTTGTTGCACCCAGACAGGGATCGCTGCGCGAAACGACCGAAGCCCCTTCGGCGCGAACGCCAGGTAGGTCTCTAGCAGCCGTTCAAACTTCAGCCACGGTTTGTCGTAGAACCCGACAAAATCCAGTTCGGCCGCCGTGATCCCCGCTTCCGAAAGGCAGTACTGAATCGCCTGCGCCGGGAATGCCGGGTCGTGTTTCCGTCGCGAAAAGCGCTCCTCCTGGGCGGCGGCAATGATCTCGCCGTCCCGGATCAACGCGGCGGCCGAGTCGTGATAGTAGGCCGATATCCCCAGGATGGCGGTCACGTTGTGTTGCCGGTCGGTTGGAGGACTGCACGTTCTGAACGGTAAATCACGCCGACAATCACGGCAGGTAGGGTTCACGGTACAACCGATCCTTCGTACATTCAAGTGCCGCCTTCTGTCACGGAGCCAACCATGCGCGATTGCTACCGCATTACCGATACTTCGGAGATCATCTCGCCGGCATTGCTGGTATTTTCGGAATTGCTGGAACGCAATCTGCGCTCGATGATCGAGGTCGTGGGAGACCCCGGCCGCCTTCGCCCCCATTGCAAAACGCACAAGATCCAGGAAATCGCGGAATTGGGATGCCGCCACGGTATCCGCAAAGGAAAATGCGCGACCTTCGCCGAAGCCGAAATGCTGGCGCGCGCCGGCGTGTCCGACATCTTTCTCGCCTACCCGCTTATCGGACCCAATCTGGCTCGCGCCGTTGAATTCCGCCGGCGCTACCCCGATCGAATTCTCTCCGTGACCGCGGACGACCCGGAACAGGTGCGCAAGCTTGGCGAAACGATGGAGGATGCAGGACAATCGATCGAAGTCCTGCTCGACATCGACACCGGCCAACATCGGACCGGAATTCCCGCCGGTGACCGCGCAGCGAAACTTTATCACTTGATCGCGGAGACCCGTGGGCTGCGCCCCGGAGGCTTACACGTCTATGACGGACACAATCACCAGCGCGATCCCGAAGAACGTCGACAGGCGGTGCTGACTTGCTGGGAACCGATCGACGAATTGCGACGGCAGCTGGTAGCCGCCTCGCTTCCGGTACCCCGGATCGTCGCAGGGGGGACGGGATCGTTCCCGATCTTCGCCACGATGACAATTCCCGAACTGGAACTCAGCCCGGGCACCGTGATCTTCCATGATGCCGGATATGGAGAAATGTTCCCCGACCTGCATTTTGAACCCGCCGCATTGCTCCTGACGCGAGTCATCAGTCGCCCGACTCCCGAACGGGTGACGCTTGACCTGGGCTACAAGGCGATCGCGTCCGATCCGCCGGCAGGTCATCGCCTGACGATTCCCGATCTGCCGGACGCCAAAGCGGTGCTACAGAACGAAGAGCACCTGGTGATCGAGACAGAACGGGCGGGGCAGATCCGAATCGGCGACGAGTTTCTGGCGATTCCTCGGCACGTTTGCCCCACGACCGCACTCCACAAGCAAGTCTATGTGATCCGCAATCAGGCGGTTGTCGGCACCTGGAATGTGGTGGCTCGTGATCGTCAGCTAACGATCTAGAATCCCTTTCCGACCTTTTTAGCGTCAGTTTCGGTGAACTTCTTCCCAATCAGTAGCCGATGAACTGGGGGCCTGAAAGGCCGTAAAATGGGAGCTTCTTGCCTAGCTTGCCTGAACTCCACGATGGGGCTGGCTTGCTTGATTTGTGGGCCGGAGGCGTGGCAATCTGTTTTTATCCAGGAGACTGTTGACGTCGTCGTTGCGATTCGCATAGAATCCTACGCATAAGCTTTCGCCAATTGGTATATTTTCAAACCGATCTGAGGAGAGTTGGGATGAAGAAGTGTCTCGCTGCATTGTTGGTTCCGGCTTTGTTGGCTTCGGCTGCTGCGTTTGCCGCTGACCCGAATCTGGAAGGTGTCAAGTGTCTGACGAACCCCAAGGCCGCCGCGAAGGCCGACAAGTCGGTGAGCTACAAGGGTGGAAAGGTCTTCTTCTGCTGCGACAATTGCCCCAAGAAGTTTGACGCGGAGAAGAACGCGACTGCCGCGAACCATCAGTTGGTACAAAGCGGCCAGGCCAAGCAGGCCAAGTGCCCGCTGTCCGGCGGCGACCTGAACCCAGACACCAAGATCAAGGTTGCGGGTGCGGAAGTGAGCTTCTGCTGCAATATGTGCAAGGGCAAGGTCAATGACGCCAAGGGTGACGCTCAGATCGAAATGGTTTTCAGCAACAAGGCGTTCGAAAAGGCTGGCTTCAAGGTCGGCAAATAGTTCGCAAGAAACTGCGTTCTCGCAAGAGACGCAACGCTGTACATCTTAAAACCCTGTTCACGGCGATCTTTCGATCGTGAACAGGGTTTTTGTTTTTTTGGGATGGGGCATCGTGCGGGGAACTAAAGGCGGCTGGGCCGCGTCCAATGATCCAGGTTCACTTCCAGGAATGCATGATCTCGTGGCGGTTCTTGCGTGAGGAGGTATAGTCATGCGTCGACTCCTGTTGGTTCTCGGGACCGTTAGCGTCTTGATTGCACCTTCCGTTGGCTGGGGTCAGGGGCTATTGATTGATGAGCGCCCCGACTCGCGATTTCGTCTACCCCGGCCGCATCATCCGCCTCGACCGGCACCGGAGCCGCCCCACAGCTACCGGATCAAACAGCTATCGATTCAGGCGGGGATGAATGATCAGATTGCAAAAGTGCAGGTCACGCAGTCGTTTGTGAACACGGGCAGCGTCCCGTTGGAAGTCAGCTTTGTTTTTCCGTTGCCGTACGATGGTGCGATCGATCGGCTGACGTTCATGGTGGATGGCAAGGAATTCGACGCCAAGCTGCTGGATGCCGCGGAAGCTCGACGCATTTACGAAGGCTATATCCGCAGGAATCAGGACCCGGCTCTACTGGAATGGATCGGTATGGGCATGTTCAAGACCAGCGTCTTTCCGGTCCCGCCGGGTGCCGAGCGCACGGTGACGATCCGTTATACGCAGATCTGCCGCAAGGCCGGCGGATTATCGGAGTTTCTGTTTCCGCTGAGCACGGCGAAATTCACGTCCCAGCCGGTGGAGAAGGTCGATCTTCAGATCAATCTGCGGTCGCAGGCGGCGTTGAAGAATGTTTATAGCCCATCGCACAACGTCGATATCAAGCGGCCCGGCGACAACCAGGCGATCGTCAATTACCAGGGAACGAACGAGGTACCGCTGAGCGACTTCCGGTTACTGTTCGACGAGGGGTCGGAAGCGGTGGGCGCACGGGTGTTGAGCTATCGGCCTGCGGGTGGTGACGAGGGGTATTTTTTGTTGCTGGTGAGTCCGGAAATCAAGAAAACAAGCGACGAACTGCCTCGCAAGAGTATCGTCTTTGTGGTCGACCGTTCCGGGAGCATGAGCGGCAAGAAAATCGAGCAGGCCAGAAAGGCACTCAAGTTTGTACTGAGCAATCTCCGCGAGGGTGACACGTTCAACATCGTGGCCTACGACACGGAAGTCGAGAGCTTTCGACCGGAGATCCAGCGGTTCAACGACGAAACGCGTCGGGCCGCGACCGCGTTTGTGGACGGGATTTATGCCGGCGGCGGTACCAATGTCGACGGAGCGCTTCGCGTAGCGCTGGGGCAGCTCGTGGATGATTCGCGCCCGAGCTACCTTGTGTTCCTTACGGACGGGCTGCCGACGGTCGGTGTAACAGCGGAGGCCCAGATCGCCGCGAACGCGTTGGAACGCAATAAGGTGCGGACGAGGCTGTTTACGTTTGGGGTCGGCTACGACGTGAACAGCCGGCTGCTGGACCGGTTGGCCCGAAATGGTTTTGGCCAGAGCGAATACGTCCGGCCCAACGAGGACATCGAAGCACACGTCGCGAAACTCTACCAGCGCATCGGCGCTCCGGTGCTTACCGATATCGCGGTCCGTTTTGAACTTGACGGCGTGGCCGAACCGGCGGCGATCGTGAATCGGGTTTATCCCAAGTCCGCCTATGACCTGTTCGCGGGCGACCAGCTGGTGCTGGCAGGTCGCTACAAACATTCGGGGGCCGCCAAAGTGGCCATCGAAGGTACCGTCGAAGGAAAGAAAAACCGTTATCAGTTCCCCGCCCAGCTCATCGATCAATCCGCCGATGATTCGTTTTCCTTCATCGAGCGAGTCTGGGCGGCGCGCCGAGTCGGTGAGATCATTGACCAGATCGACCTGCACGGAAAGAACAACGAACTTGTCGAGGAACTGATTGGGCTCTCCAAACGGCACGGTATTATCACCCCCTACACATCGTTTCTGGCGGACGATCGCGCGCCGTCGGCCCTGGCCGCGGCCGGGCAAAGTCGTGGTGGAAGAGAAGTTGACAGTTTCGCCGGCGGTGCCGGCGGTGCCGTACAGGGCGCCAAAATGGCTCGCCGTGCCACGCTCGAACAACTTGATGCGCTCAAGGACGAGAGCGGCATCAGGGGACTCGCGCTGCGATCCGAAAAACGCCAGTTATCGGAAGCCGCCAGCGCGCCGGGAGCCACCTTTGGATTCCGTTACCGCGAGGCCAAGAGCGATCGCGAAGTCGAAGTCCGCACCGTGCAGACAATCGGCCGCAAGACGTTTTTCCTGAGGAACGATGCCTGGGTCGATTCGAGCATCGACGACGAGAAGCCCCCGCGGAAGACGACAATCAAGCGGTATAGCGCCGAGTACTTCGAATTAATCGATCGCCATGGCCGCGAGGCCGCTCGATTTCTGGCGATCGAGGGGACGATTACGATTGAACTCGGCGGAAAGGTGTATGAGATTTCGGCCGAATGACGCGTTGGTCCCGCCCAACCGGGCCGCGGATTCGATCAGGCTCGCGCCGCGAATTTTTGTGGGGGTACGTAACGATAAGTGCCGCCAAACTGCTCCGCGATTTTCCGCAGCGCCGGTTCTCCCGCGCGGCTGTGAAATGCAATGCAATGGAACGCGACCTTGGAATTGGCTCCGCCCGTCGCTTTTGCCGACTTCTGGGACCGCAGAAACCGCATGGTGCCGCCATTGTCGGTGAATTCGCCGTCGGTTAGCAGGAACACCGCATCCGGCGCAAGCTCCATGGCGAACTTGACCCCGTCGAATGGATTCGTCCATGGTTCCACCTGGATCCAGTCAACCCATGCGGCCAGCTTCACAATGTTCTCGATGGTGGCATTCACTGGAAATGGCGCCGGTACGCCGTGGGGATCGAACCGCATGAACTCCGACCAGCCCGCAAAGAAGATCACATAGAACTTCTGCTCGGCGCTCAACCGTCTTACCGCATACATCAGTTCATTCTTTGCTTCCTGCAGTTTTTCGCCACGCATGCTGTTGGAGCGATCGACGATGAACACGAATGAGTTGCCTTCCGCTTCGATGCCGTAGAATCGGGCGCCGGCTCCCGCGGGCGTGTCGCTGGAAGCCACCTCGACGTCAAGTTCTTGACGCGACATGGCCCGTCGTTCGAAGGCGTCCGTGGTAGCGCCAGGTGGGCCAAAGGCGGAGATCATTGCTACTTCCGGCGAGTAGGAGGGCGCCTCGTCATCGTTCGCTGAGGCTTCCCCGGGGTGCGCGGGCGATTGCGTTGCCGTCTGCAACGGATCAATCAGTTCCACGGAGCAGAGCTCGGATTCCGGAATATCCTGTCGCTGCGCCAGCAACACCCGCAATTGCACCAGCGGTTTGGCCCCCGCCGACACGAGCGCCAGGACAATCAATGCCATCAGATGCAGACAGAGACTGATGAGCCAACTCGGGGTTCGTTGCAGCCAGCGCGCTGCCCTGGAACCTGGCGTTCGCCCGTATACGATCGCCGGATCGAATCGCAAATCGCACGATCGATCCCCGAGGGAATCGGTTGCTGCTCGATCGTCTCCAGCGCTGGGCGTCATGCAATCGCTCCTCGAGCGACTCTGCAACCATGCTCGAATACCGTCCGAATCGCAATCGACGGCATTTTCCCGCATTCGTCCGGCCCGGTCAAGCAAATGTTTCGGTCGGCCGTTCTGGGGCGCCCGCGGCATACAAGTGTCTCCGACAACCGATGCCTGGCTGCCAGGTCGTTCGGGTGCCGATGTCAGGTTGGGCTGGGCGCTCCCTGCGGTTCCGACTTGTCGCCCGTCAACATCCCGACGATCCAGTCCGCCGCGGCACGCTCGATGCCCGGATGGCTGCTCTCGCGCGGTCCCGCGACGTTCAAAACACCGACGAGGTTATCACGCAACCATCGGCGGCATGCAGCCGGGTCTGTGGTGAGCCCGAGATGGACCGCCAGCAACGGTCGGCCATGCTTCATGACCAGGCGGCGCGTGAGTGCCGTTCCCGACGACACTCTTCCGTAATGCAGAATGAGCGTCGCGTCGGCGTCAAGCACGTTTTGTTCGGTGCGTACCTGGTAATCGAACGAGCGACTCTCCTGCAGCTGATAGTGGTCAGGAATGCGCCCGTCCTCGGCCCGGCGACGATGGGGGCACCAGCCACCGTGCGGGATTCTGAGGAGTATTGCCGCGTTCAGTGCACCGCGGTCCACTCCCGTCTGCCCGCCGGAGATGATCTTGCGTATCGGCAGTGACTCCAGTTCGCGCATCCGCTGTTCCCTCGACCGTCGACTCCTGTTCCATGATACCGACGCTACCGTGCGATCGGTGCTAAGGTAACCGGTCGATTTGCAACCGCCGCGCGGCCCTTTCGATTGCCAGCGCGACTTGCCGCAGCTCGTCGTCGGAACCGAGTAAAACCGGATGATGCAGCAGCAGCGTCTGTTCAGCGGCTCGGCGACTCTGGACGAGTCCCGAGACCTTGCGACAGCGGCGCCCGCTGCGCGTGGCGAACCCTCGAAATCCTGGATCGAGTGCCACGCCTTCCGCGCGTGCCGCTTGCGAAAACGCGTCCCGATCGAGCGATGATTCGGGGCTCCGGCCGCAAAACCATCCGAGCTTATAGAAGGCGGGACCGATTTCGACGCCTGGATCCGACCGCGACCGAATCAGACAATGCAACGTCGTTAATTGCTCCGCAAGGAATTGGACGGCCCGTGCTCGACGCCGGTTGCGCTCCGCCAATTCGGACCATTGTGGAACGAGAACACACGCCTGAAGCTCGCTGATCGGAAAGGCCTGATTGCCGCGCTCGGAATAGACGCGAATCCGTTGCATGACTTCCGGCCGGCGGCTGACGACCGCGCCCCCTCGTCCGGCCGTCAACAGCTTGCTGCCTCCGAAACTCCAGACCGCGGCGTCGCCGATCGATCCCAGGGGTTCGCCGTCAAGCGTGGCCCCAGGACATTGGCAGACGTCTTCGACGACGGCGATGTCGTTGGGGCGGCAAATCTCCTTGATTTCTCGCACGCGGGCGACGTCGCCATGCAAGTGTGAGACGATGATCGCTCGAACTTCGGGCCCGATCGCCGCGCGCACCTCATCGGGATTGATCGACCAGGTATCGGGCAACAGGTCGACGAGCACTGGGGTGGCGCCGATCGCTTCCACGGCGCGAAAGTTTCCAGGAAAGTCGTAGCCTGCCAGGATCACCTCGTCGCGGGGTTGGACGCCGACTCCCCGGAGAGCCAATTCGACGGCGATTGTGCCCGAGCAGCACAGGTAGGCCTCGGCGCCTCCGTACCATGCGCTTAACGATGCGGCGAGTTGCCGCGTCCACGGCCCGTCGTATTTTCCCCAGCTGCCATCCTCCCAGGCCGCGGTCAGGGCTCGCAGCACGAGCGGATCCGGCCCGGGCCAGTCGAGAGTTCGTGGCGGGAGCCCGCGATCGACGTACCTCGACGGATTTTCCCCAGATTGTTCGTTTGATTCCTGATCGCCCATGGACCCCGTTCCCCGTTCCAGTGCGTTGGGACTGGGGCAAGATGCCCCAGCCACGGCGTTCCCCGTTCCCTGCGCCGGTACTCACCCAGTCTTCCCCGCCGCCGCAGTTTATCTTGACCGGAAAACGCCGCTCTTATATCGTTCCCTCCCCACGAGAAATTCTACCTTGCGGGCCTTTCGTGCGCGCGGACATTTCGTGGCCGAGCGAGCCAAACCGTGATAAACCCGATCGACACTTATCCGATCCGTTGTCGATCCACGGCCCTCCAACGTGTGTCGAAGGAGTCTGCGCGTCGGCCTGCTTTCCAGCGGCTGATCCCGATTCTGCTGCTGTGGGGGCTGCTCCAGCTCCCCACCGGCTGCGCGTCGACCAATTATCTATCGGTTCGCAAGGTTCCACGCAACCCGTTGAACAGCGTGCTGCAACTCACTTCCTACGATGGCCCGCGTCCCTCGGAGCGCACCGAACAACTATTGCGGCGCTTCGACCTTGCGGAACAGCAGAAGAAGAGCTCGCCGGTAGTACTGGCCAGCCTGGAACAGGAGATCGCAAATCACCCTGATCCTGAAAAAATCTACTCGTTCGCCGAATTGGCGTACATCGATGGCCGGCGGGCATACGATGCAGGCAAGAAGGCGGAAGCGGTCGAACTGTTCAGCTCCGCTGTCGCCTATGCCTACCTGTACATCTTCGATCCGAAGCTTGATCGATTCCGCAATCCGTACGATCCTCAGTTTCGCCAGGCCTGCGACTTGTACAATGCGGCGCTGGAAGCGGGGCTGAGGATTCTCAAAGAACATGGCAAATTGAAGCCGGGCGACCCGCAGATTGTGCAGACGGTCAAGGAGCGTCTGCATTTGTCGATCGAGGTGCATGGCCCATGGCATGCCGACGATATCCAGGATCTCGATTTCGTCTCCGGGTACGAAATCCAAGGACTCACCAATCACTATCGCACGTTCGGATTGGGCGTGCCGCTGATCGCAATTCGCAAGCGGCATCGCGATCAGGATCCCGCGGAGTCGTATTATCCCGAAGGAATCACATTCCCGGTGACCGCATTCTTGCGCGTCGACCGACCCTCGACCGAAGTTGCGCAGGCGTCAGGCGCGCCCGCCGTGATGCACTGCGTTCTGGAACTCCACGATTCGCTAACGACCGACCATCTGCAGGTCGGCGATCGCCTGGTGCCGTTGGAGACCGACCTCACCATTCCACTCGGCTATTTCCTGGACAGTCCCAGTTTCAAGTCCAGCAAGATTGCGACCTGGGGGCTGTTTCGGCCGGGCAGAACGCAGCGGCTGGAAGGGATCTATATGGTCGAGCCGTACGATCCGCGCAAGATCCCGGTGCTGTTGGTTCACGGTTTGTGGTCCAGTCCGACAACATGGATGGAGATGTTCAACGACCTGCGGGGCCTGCCGGAGATTCGCGACAATTTTCAATTCTGGTTCTATCTCTACCCTACCGGGCAGCCGTTTTGGATCAGCGCCGCGCAGTTGCGCGAGGAGTTGGAACAGCTCCAGCAGCAGCTTGACCCGGCATGGCGGAGCCGAGCCTTCCGAGAAATGGTATTGGTCGGGCACAGCATGGGCGGACTTGTTTCGCGGTTACAGGTGATGGAAAGCGGCCAGGACTTCTGGCATGCGGTCAGCTCGCGGGACTTCGCCGAGCTGAAAACTGATCCGGAAACGCGGGAGCGGCTTCGCCGTGTCCTGTTCTTTCACCCGAATCCCGCGATTCGCCGCGTGGTCACGATCGGTACCCCCCATCAAGGCAGCGATTTTGCCAACGATGCTACGCGGTATCTTGGACGCAAGCTGATCCAGCTCCCCAAACGGATGGTGCAATCGAGCCAGAAACTGGTCTGGGACAACCCTGGCTTTTTCCGTAACACCGACCTGTTGACCACCACGACCAGCATCGATTCACTGTCGCCGGAATCGCCCATTTTCGCCGACATGAAACGCGTGCCGGCGGCACCCTGGGTGCATATGCACAACATCGTCGGCGTAATCCCCGAAAAGGGCCTGCTGGGGCGGATTACTGAATCGGGCGACGGCATCGTGGCGTTTGAAAGTGCCCACCTCGAAGAAGTCGACTCGGAGTTGACCGTGGAATCGGATCATGTGAACATTCACCGACACCCGCGCAGCGTGTTGGAAGTTCGCCGGATCCTGCTACGGCACCTGGCCGAGCCCAACTCGACTGACTGGGATCAGGTCGGCTCCGAATCGGTTGCGGAGCCGATGGCCGCACAGCGTCCCCATTCGGCGAGAACGACATGGCAACGAGACTTCGAGCATTTGGCCGCCGAGTAGTTCGCGGCCCTTCGATTTTTGATCGCACGATGATCGCAGCCTGTGTCTGGTTGTTCGCGCTCCAACCCTGGACGGAATGCCATACCGCGGAATCTCCGGCGTTGCCGTTGCCGGCGCGCGACGACCCGTCGGGCCTCGGCCCGATAGACACCTCCGCCGTCTCCCGTTTTGGACCGGCGTGGAAATACCCGCGGGCTGGATGGTGTCTGGTGCATATCGAGGGAGAGCCGTACGAGCGTGGGTACCAGCATGGCCGCTTACTGGCTGCGGAAATTGTTGACTATCTGCGGACCCTTGCCACCGCGCGCAGCGCGCAATCACCTCAGGATGCATGGAAGCAATACCGTCTGTTGGTCCAGGCGCTGTTCTTGAAGCGATTTCACCCGGAATACCTCGAAGAGATGAAGGGGATCGCCGACGGTGCGGCGGATGCCGGTGCCGAATTCGACGAACGGCGTCTGGACTGGATTGATATCGCTGCCATCAACGCGGACGTCGAAGCCACATTCATGGAAGAGGCAGTCGAAGTGACGCCGACCGGAATTGACGCAAAGCGCTTCGCGCGCCCTCGCTATGCCACTCCGATGCCGCGGCGGCACGAGCGGTGCAGTGCATTCATCGCCAACGGGGATGCCACCCGCGATGGTCGAATCGTCTTGGGACATATCACCATGACCGATCTGCGCTTCGCGCGCCATTACAACATCTGGCTGGAGATCCGCCCGGCGGCGGGGCACCGGATAGTCATGCAGACCTTTCCGGGCAGTATCCAAAGCGGTTTGGACTACTATCTCTGTTCCAGCGGCCTTGTGATCGCCGAGACGACGTTGCCGCAGACCCACTTCAATTCGGAAGGTATGCTGCTCGCTTCACGCATTCGCCATGCGGCCCAGTACGCGAATTCGATCGATGACGTCGTGGCGATGCTTCAGGAAGCGAATAACGGCCTGTATACCAACGAATGGCTGCTGGGCGATCTGAAAACCAACGAAATCGCGATGTTCGAACTGGGCACCCGCCAGACGCGACTCTGGCGCGGCAGTCGCAACGAGTGGTTTTCGGGCACTGCTGGTTTCTATTGGGGTTGTAATAACACCAAAGACCAACGCGTGCTGGCGGAAACGATTCCCGATCTGGCCGCCAGGCCTGGCAACCTGGTGCTGGCGCCGCACCGACGCGATGCGGCATGGCTGAACCTGTTTCGCAAGCGGCAAGGCGGTATCGACGCGTCGTTTGGATTCGAAGCGTTTTCCACGCCGCCGCTCGTCGGTTATCCCTCGTGCGACGCCAAATTTACCACGGCCGATCTGGCCAAACGGCTCGAAAGTTGGGCCCTGTTTGGCCCACCGCTGGGAAGAACCTGGACCCCCTCGGCAGAAGACCGGGAATTGGATCCCGCAGTGAAGTCGTTGGTGGCCAACGATTGGACCCTGTTACGGCTCGATTCGCCGCCGGCCGCCGAGACCGGAAGCGTGGCCAGTGACTTGGAGCCATTTCCCGGCGCGGACGAGAATGCAAAGCCGCTGGAGGATTGGATGGACAAACGCCATCCTTTCGCATGGCGAGGTACATTGCTCCCGGAAGACCAGGGCGACGTCTGGCTGGCGGCCGCCTTCTGCGAATACGAACGGATCGTTGCACTGGAACAGAGCCTGCGGCAGAAGTGGCCCGAAGAAGAATTGCCGCGTCCCGCCCGCGATCTGCTTGAGACGGCACTGTTCGGATTCGAATCGCGAGCGTACGCGGCGGAGCGCCGCTCGGGTGATAGCGTGAGCATCGATCGGGCCAGCCAAAAGTTCGACGACCTGAATTGGTTTCCGATCGTCGTCGGCAAGGGGGTCGGTCTTCTAGATCGACTGCGACGCAAGCTTGGCTCCGAGCGATTTAACCGGTTGATGGACGAATTTGGAACGCGGTACGCCGGTCAAAAAGTCACGACCCGCAAGTTCCTCGAGTTTGATCCCGCGCTGACGGAGATTCTCACGGCGGAATACGAAAAGGAACGCGTGATCGGAAAGCAAGATCGCCCTGAGGCCCCGTTTCGCTGGTCGCTCTTTTCGTTCGAGGACGAGCCGGAACGCGCGCGAATCGTATACGGTACTTTGCGAGACGGCCCGGCGCAGCGGGAGGCCGCGGAACTGCTGCAACGAAGCCTCGCCAGACGGTTTCACAACGTCTGGATTCCGATGCGATCGGACAGCCAGGTAACGCCCGACGAATTGTCCAACAACCATATTCTGCTGGTCGGCGGTCCGGAGACAAACCGGGTGGCGGCGCAGTGGCGGGGCAAGTTCGCGGTGCGATTCGGCGCCAGTACGATCGAGGCGCGCGATCAATGCGCACATCCGGAAAGCTGGGTGATCGCCGCGGGACGCAATGGCAAGAACGACCGCTATTCGTCGGTGATCTTTGCCGGTCTCTCGGCGCAAGCTACCTGGGAATGCGTGCAACAGGTACCTGCTAACGAGCAGTTATTGCCGCAGGTCATCCTCCAGCCGCACGGCAGGCCGCGGCAATCGTATTGTCTGGCCGACCGACCGGCCGCTGAATAAGCACGCACCGATCGACGGCGAGAACCGGGCCTTGCGCTTTACTCGACTGCGGACGGAACGGTCAGCGGCTGACCATTATGTCGCTCCTCCAACCCCAGCAGGAATCGTGCGGCCGATATTCCCCATGCTTGCGGCGAAGGATAGGCCGACGCATTCGACCCGAAACAACTGCGGAGCATATCGGTATCGATAATGCCCGGGTTGAGCGGCACGGCCGCCATTCCCGCGGGCAGTTCCTGCGCCAACGCCCGGGTCAGCCCCTCGATGGCCCATTTGCTCGCGCAATAGACCGCGACATCGGGCGACGTCGAGCGTCCCCAGCCAGAACTGAGATTGACGATCACTCCGGAACGTCGCGCAATCATCGCGGGAGCGAAGGCGCGAATGGAATGAAAAACCCCTTTGATATTCACGTCAATCACCCGGGAAAATTCATCGACTGCCGCTTCCCATAGCGGCCCATTCGTGTTGATCACGGCGGCGTTGTTGATCAACAGATCGGGGACTCCCCATTGATCGCGGAGTTCGCTCGCCCAGTGCTCCACGCTTTGTGGATCGCAGACATCGACGACGGCGAATCGACCCTGGGGTCCCGTTTTGGCGGCCAGTTTGTCGAGCGCCGCTTGCGACCGCGCGCAACCGGCGACCGCATGTCCGCCGCGTGCGAATTCCAACGCGAGCGCGCGCCCTAAACCTCGACTGGCTCCCGTAATCACGATTTTCTTCATCGCAAACACCCGGCGTTTCTCCAAAGAAAAATGGTGCCTCGCGAACGGCGGGCCCTCCCGCGGCGGGGCGACCGGCAATTTAGGCCATCCGGAGGCGGTTGGCGAGTTGGGGAGACGAATTCCCTGGACAAAAATGACCTTTACGCCGAACGCCGAACGCGGCAAAATACCGCCCTCAACCTGGGCGGAGGATGCCGAGCCGGGTTGGGAACGCGGGACGCGATCGTACCAGGCTGTTCGATCGCCGGTTCAGGATGACGTCCTCAGGCAAGGAGTGCTTTCACGTGAAATATTCGCTTGGGACTGCCGGGCGGGCAGTATTCTTGATCGCGGTGTTCGCGAATTTCCCGGTCTTTGCTCAAACGCGTCCGGCCGCGGGGAACGCCGGCGGGACGCGACCGCCGCAATCCGGTGCGCCGAACGGGCCCGCGGGAGGTGCTGGTCGAGCGCCCGCCGTGGCCAACCCGGTCGCTTCGAATTCTGCCGGAGCATGGGCGGGTGGCTCCCTGGCGGTGGTCGATATTTTCGAGGTGTTCGCTTCGCATGCGCGTCACCGGCAGGCGATGGACAGCCTGAACAAGGCGCGCAAAGAACTCGAAACGGAAGCCCAGGCTTCCAGCAAGTCGTTGCAAGCCAAACGCGATGAATGGAGCAAACTGCCTGTCGGATCCCCGGAATATAAAGCCCGCGAGGAAGAGTGGGCTCGAATGGCATCCGACGCTCAAGTCGAACTGAAGCTCAAAGAAAAAGGGTTGCGCGAGAAGGAAGCCCAGGTGCTCTACACGACGTACGTCGATATTCAGGACGCCGTCAAGGAATATGCGCAGCGCAAGCGGATCGCGCTGGTGATGAAGTTCAGTCGCGCCAAGGTCGAAGTGAATAATCCGGATGCGGTTCGCCAGGCGGTGCAGCTGCGCCCGATCATCTTCGAGGACAAGCTGGATATCACGGACGACATTATTGCCATGGTGAATCCGGCCACGGCGGAAAAGCCGGCGCGGCCCGGCAGCGCGAACCGATCGCTGCCCAAGTAGTCGCTCGGACGAACGCCCTTCTCCCTCTTGATTTGGATCTCCCTTGATTTCGACGCTTCGCAAGCAACAGACGCTCCAACGTCCCGCGCAAATTGGAGGCTTCGGCTACTGGAGTGGTCGGGATGTTTCGGTCGAGTTCCGCCCGGCGCCACCCCACACCGGAATCGTTTTTGTTCGAACCGACCTTTCCCGGCCGGTACGCATCGCGGCCCGCATGGAAAACCGCATCGAAACACCCCGTCGCACCACGCTGGCGAGTGAAGGTGCCACCGTGGAGATGGTGGAACATATCCTGGCGGCTCTGGCGGGAATGCGAATCGACAACTGCGAAGTCCACGTTGACCGGCCGGAAATGCCCGGCTGCGACGGCTCCAGTCTGCCCTTCGTGGAAGTGCTCAACCGGGCAGGGATCGTCGCCCAGAATGCGCTGCGCACGCGGCTGGTGATCACCGAGACCACACGCGTCGGCGACGAGGAGGCCTGGGTGGAAGCACGACCCCAGTCTGCCGACCGGCTCGCCATCCAGTATCGACTCGATTACGGTCCGGCCAGTCCCATTGGCCGACAGACGATTGAGCTCGAAGTGCTGCCCGATTCATTCCTGAAAAAGCTGGCGCCTGCCAGGACGTTCATACTCAAGAGCGAGGCCGATTGGCTTCGCAGCCGAGGCCTGGGTGCACGCGTCACTTGCCGTGATCTGCTGGTCATCGACGAGTCAGGTCCCGTGGATAACCCCCTGCGGTTCGAAGATGAATGCGTGCGGCATAAAGCGCTCGATCTGGTCGGCGACCTGGCACTCGCCGGATGCGATCTCGCCGGATCCGTGATCGCTCACCGCAGCGGCCATCGATTGAACGCCGAACTGGTTCGGGTCCTGTTGTGCGAAGGAAGGCGAATCGAGGGACGGCGGAAAACCGCCTAGCGCAGCATGCCAGTCCGCGTCTCCGAAAACGCGATCGTTGACCCGCGTGCCGAACTGGAGCATGGCGTTGAAGTCGGCCCCTATTGCCTGATCGGTCCGGACGTCGTGATCGGGCGTGATACCCGCCTGCTGAGTCATGTCACGATCACCGGACCGGCTGCGATTGGCCGCCACAACGTTTTCCACCCGCACGTCGTCGTCGGCGGTGATCCCCAGGATCTCAGTTACAACGGTGAGCGCACGCGCGTGGTGATTGGAGATCATAACGTTCTTCGCGAAAGCGTAACGGTGAACCGGGGTACGGCCAAAGAGGAAGGGCTGACGACAGTCGGCGATCATTGTTTCCTGATGGCGGGTTGCCATGTGGCCCACGACTGTCGGCTCGGCGATCGCATCGTGATGGCCAACGCCACATTGCTGGGAGGGCACGTCCATGTCCATGACGACGCCACCATCTCGGGCGCCGTCGCGATTCACCATTTCACGACGGTCGGCAGCTACAGCTTCATCGGCGGCTTGAGTCGCGTGCTGCACGACGTGCCTCCCTACATGCTGGTCGAGGGCATCCCCACGCGACCGCGATGTATCAATGCCGTCGCGCTGCGGCGGAACCAGTTTCCGGAGGAGGTGATCGAGGCGTTGCACGAAGCCCATCGCTTACTGTACCGGTCGCACGTCGGCCTCGATCACGCGCGCGAAATCCTGCGAGGCCAATCGCAGCTCGTTCCCGCCGTGAATCAGCTGTTGAGCTTCATCCAGAACCAGCAGGAAGGACGTCACGGTCGAGGGCGCGAGCGAAGGAGGGCGGCATGAGCGGCGGAAACGACGCGCAGCAATTGCGACTGGTGATTGTCGGGGCGGGGCACCTGGGACGCATCCATGCAAGGCTGGCCCAGTCCAGCGGGCGGTGGGCAATCGCCGCCATCGTCGATTCGGTCGTCGCCGCGCGCGACGCGCTGGCCGCGGAAATCGGCGTTCGCGGCTTGTCCGACGTCGAGGAAATCCCCGACAACATCGACGCCGCAATCATTGCCACGCCAACGCGCGTCCATGCGGAAACCGCGCTGCCTCTGCTCGAACGGGGCATCCACACCTTCGTGGAGAAACCACTCGCCGCCACCGTGCCCGATGCCGAGGCGATGGTGGACGCCGCAAGGCACGCCGGCGTCGTATTGCAGGTCGGCCATGTCGAGCGATTCAACCCGGCCTGGACCGCACTGCGCTCCCGGATCGACGAGGTGACATATATCGAAGCCGATCGGACCAGCACCCACGCGTTCCGCTCCGCCGATATCGGCGTGGTCCACGATCTGATGATCCATGATCTCGATCTGGTGCTCAGCCTCTGCCAGGCACCCATTCGACGGGTCGATGCCCATCTGATGACGGTTGTCGGTCCCCACGAGGACGTCGCGCACGCCCGGCTGGAGTTCAGCGACAATCGCGTCGCCTTGCTCCGCGCTTCACGCGTCAGTCCACGCGCTGAGCGAATGATGGCGGTCTTTGGCGAGCATCGCCATGCGCAAATTGACTTTGCCGCTCCCGCCCTGCAGATCATCGAGCGCTGCGACGCGATCCAGCATGGTACGTTTGATCCAGAGTCGCTGCCGGCAGCCGAACGCGAGCGATGCCGTAAGGAATTGTTCCAATCCGTCCTGCCCACGATCTCGATTCCGATCGAGCCTCGCAATGCGATCGCCGACGAACAGGCGGAGTTTGCGGCAGCGATTCGCGGCGAGTGCGAACCGCGGGTGAATGGATCCCAGGGACTGAGGGCCCTCCGTGTCACGCAACGAATCCTGGATGCCGCTGCCGCGGTTCACCGATCCCCAGACGCAATCACTCCCGTCGCGTCCACTTCCGGCCGGCTGCGCCGCGCTGGATGACTACCCCAGCATCCGGCGACGACCGCGCGAACGACTCTCGTCACTTCCCCTCGGGCCCGTGGCCGATACCAAGGCGAACTTCCGCCGCGCTTACGGGAGCGGCACGCGACATTAACGGGTCAACAACGGATTACATTCCGCCGTTGATTGCATCGAGTGATTGAACGCCGCGGGGCGCCGAATGATCGCGTGGCTGCCGGCCCCGGCCTGCGCTTGGCTTGCGTCTTTAGCCCGCACGGCGCCCCAGGTACATTCCGCCTTGGCGATGCTCCGGGGCACCACTACAATTGCGGATTCGAACGCTTCTGCGACGTTCTCAAGGAGTAGCGGATGACGAATGTATCGACTCCTAAGCGGCACCTGCATAAGGTTGCGATGCTGTTTGCCGGCGGTCCGGCCCCGGCGGCCAATGCGGTAATCTCGACCGCGGCCGTCTCCTTCCTGCGGAACGATACCGAGGTGCTCGGCATTCTGCACGGCTATTCCAGCCTCGTGAACTACTCGCCGGAAAAGCCGCTGCGGCCGATGGAAGACTATATGGTCATCGATCACGCTTCGCTGCGCCGCACACGCAACTCCCAAGGGATCATCATCGGTACCGCCCGTACCAATCCGGGTAAAAGTGTTTCGCATCCCGACCATCTCCGCGATCCAGAGCGCGCAGGTCCCATTCGCCGCGTCTACGAAGGGCTCTGCGCGTTGGGAGTCGACGGCCTGATCTCGATCGGCGGCGACGATACGCTCAAGACCGCCAATAAGTTCAAAATGTTCCAGGACCATCTTCCGGAAAACGCAAAGCGCATTCCGGTCGTGCATGTTCCCAAGACGATTGATAACGACTATCACGGCATCGATTTCACGTTCGGTTACTTTACGGCGGTCGATTTCCTGGCCGGCGAAATCCGCAATCTGCTGGCCGACGCGCAGGCGGGCAGGACCTATTACGTCGCCGAAACGATGGGCCGCAGCGCGGGTTGGCTTGCGTACGGCGCCGCGATCGCCGGCGAAGCAAGCCTGGTATTAAGCGTCGAGGATATCATTGGCATGTATCGGACCCACGAAAAGTCGCGCGACGAGGTGACGGGGAGCGAAGTCGAGCGCGAGGTAATGGTGGTCGACAAAGTCGTCGAGCGTATCGCCCAAATGATGATCGATCGTGAATTGGAGAGCAAAAAATACGGTGTAATCGTGCTGGCGGAGGGGCTGGCCGAGTTGCTGCCCGTCGAATACTTGCAGGGCATTCCGCGCGACGAGCATGGCCATATCGCCATTTCCGAGATCAACCTGGGACGCCTGTTTTCGAAACTGGTCGCCAAACGCTACGAAGCCCTGACCGGGAAAAAACGAAAAGTCACCGGCCTGCAACTGGGCTACGAGTCGCGTTGCGCTAAACCGCACGCCTTCGATGTGATGCTCGGAAGCCAGCTCGGCGTCGGCGCCTATCGGGCGCTCGCGGAAGAAGGATTGAACGGCGTGATGGTCTCCGTCTCGGGACAACTGAATCTGCATTTCGTCGCCTTCGACGAACTCGTCAACCCCGAGAACCTCGTCACGGTCGTAAGGTATATCAAACCGGAAAGCGACTTCCATCGCCTGGCTCGGTTTCTGGAAACGTACAAGAACGTCGAGGAACCATTCCATCGCCATGTCTGACGCGGGGGGTCTGCCGAGACCGCAACGGATGCGCCGTTGCGTCGTGGTGGCTTCACCGCACCGCATGGGCTGTTGGTACGAGTGACACGAACGCCAGTTCGATTGCCACTTGCGAGGTACTCCTAGCCTGTGTCGCTGTCCAACTAGTTTCGCGCGATGAGATTCACCAGCGGGCGGAGTTCGCGCGGACTGACTTGGACTGCCACGCCGACAAACCGGCCTTCCGGATCGCTTACCGTCCATTCGGTTCCGATCGGCGTTTCGGGGGTGGGCAGCGTCACGCCGCAAGAGAATCGGGCCACTTCCTCGGGGAGCAGCACGCGCGGCGCGAAACTGCTGACGGCCAGTCGGCAGTCGAGCAGCAGCGGGCGAATCGGTTGTCGGCGAACCTTTTCCATCGACAGTGATTCCGAAATTGAAAATGGACCGATCGCCGTGCGCGCCAATTCGGCCATGACGGCTTCGGTGCCAAGTTTGATCGCGAGATCCCTGCCGAGGCTGCGTACATACGTGCCCGATCCACATTCGATTTGCAGGTCAAGCCGCGGATAGGAATACTCGATGAGCTGCAACGCGTGAATTTCGACCTCACGTTCGGCCAGATCGAAATCGAGACCGCGGCGGGCCATCTGGTAGGCGCGCCGGCCCCCGACTTTCAGGGCCGAAAAACGGGGTGGACGCTGCCGGATCGTTCCAACGAACTTCGGCAGAATGTCGGTGATTTCCGGTTGTTCAGGGATTCTTGAGGCAGGCAACGTCTCGACATCACCCTCGACATCCTCGGTTTCGCTGCGGCGGCCGAGCAAAAACGAGGCACGATAGGTCTTTCGCTGCCGCTGCAGGTAATCGATCAGACGCGTTGCCTTGCCGACGCAGACCAGTAAAACACCGGTCGCAAGTGGATCAAGGGTGCCGGCATGTCCCACTTTGGCCCGTCGAGCCTCGCGTTGCACGACATTAACGACCTCGCGCGACGTCACCCCCGGAGGCTTGTCAATGTTCAAGATGCCGAGAAGTTCGTCCGGGTTCGACAAGGAATAGGATCCATTGGGGGGTTGCGGGATATGTGTGGGCCGAACGGCGAGCTTACCTGGAATTCCGTTCGCGGTGAAGCTGGACTATAAAGGTGGAATGAACGCTGCAAATCCATTTTCCCAGTTTCCCCAGTTGCGCATGCGGCGCCTGCGTCGATTGCCGGGTATTCGCCGGCTCGTGCGGGAAACCCGCGTCGATCCATCCCAGTTGATCCTCCCGCTGTTCGTGCGAACGGGGCAGGGGATCCGGCAGCCGATCGGTTCGATGCCCGGGCATTGCCAATTGAGCGTCGACGAAATGCTGCTCGAGATCCGCGAAGCGCGCGGCCTGGGACTGGGCGGAGTGATCCTGTTTGGAATTCCGGAATCGAAAGACGAGCAGGGGAGTTGTGCGCTGGCGGAGGACGGAATCGTCCAGCAGGCGTTGCGCGCGGCGCGGTCCGAGGCGGGCGATCTGTTGTTGATTACCGATCTTTGCTTTTGCGAATACACCAGCCACGGGCATTGCGGGCCGGTGGAAGTCCGGGCCGGTCGGGGGGACGTCGATAACGACGCCACGTTGCGGCTGCTGGCGGCGCAGGCGGTCAGCCATGCGCGTGCGGGTGCCGACTTGATCGCGCCGAGCGGGATGATGGATGGGATGGTGGGCGCGATCCGTACGGGGCTGGACGCGGATGGTTTTGCGGATGTCCCGATCATGAGCTATGCGGCGAAGTATGCCAGCGCGTTCTATGGCCCGTTCCGCGAGGCGGCGGAAAGCACGCCCCAGTTCGGCGACCGTCGCAGCTACCAGATGGATCCCGCCGCACACGCCGAGCAGGCGCTGCGCGAAGTCGATCTGGATGTGGCGGAAGGCGCCGACATGATCATGGTCAAGCCGGCACTCGCTTACCTCGATATTGTTCGCATGGTGCATGACCGCTACCCCGGCGTGCCGCTCGCGGCCTACAACGTCTCGGGCGAGTACAGCATGGTCAAGGCAGCCGCGGAGCGAGGCTGGATCGACGAACGGTCGATCGCACTGGAGACACTGACCGCCATTACACGCGCCGGCGCACGTATTATTCTCACCTACTGGGCCAAGGATGCCGCGCGCTGGTTGAACGACGCCTGATCCCGTCAACGTCGTGCCGCCCGCGCTATCCGGAGTGATCATGGAACGCAGCAAGAGTCACGCCGAATTCCGCCGAGCTCGGACACTGATGCCCGGCGGTGTCAACAGCCCCGCACGTGCCTTCGGCGCCGTCGGCGGCGAACCGATCGTCTTTCAACGAGGTAGCGGCGCCTACCTGGAAGACGTGGACGGAAACCGCTATCTCGATTATGTCTTGTCCTGGGGGCCGATGATCCTGGGACATTGCCATCCCGATGTTACCGCGGCGATCCACGCGGCTGTCGATCGCGGCACAAGCTTCGGCGCGCCGACCGTCGGCGAGAATGAGCTCGCCGAACAGATCGTTTGCGCCATGCCGTCGATTGAGAAGGTGCGGCTGGTGAATTCCGGTACGGAAGCGACGATGAGCGCCATCCGGCTTGCGCGCGGATACACGGGGCGCGAGATGATCGTCAAGTTCGCTGGGAACTACCATGGGCACGTCGATAGCCTGCTGGTTGCGGCCGGTAGCGCCGCCGCAACCCTCTCCGTGCCGGACTCTCCCGGGGTGACGCGGGGTACCAGCGCCGACACGATTGTGGTGCACTACAACCATCCGCAGCAGCTCGCCGAGCAGTTTCAGCGGTGCGGTGACCGGATCGCGGCCGTGATCTTCGAGCCGTTCGTGGGAAATATGGGATGTGTGCGCCCTACCGCGGAATTCGTCAAGGCACTTGTCGAGCTGACGCAACGCCATGGGGCGCTGCTGATCTGCGACGAGGTGATGACCGGTTTTCGAGTCGCTTTTGGCGGTGCCCAATCGCTGCTTGGATTTATCCCCGACCTGACCACACTGGGCAAAATCGTCGGCGGGGGAATGCCGATCGGTGCTTACGGCGGGCGCGCGGAGATCATGGATCACGTGCTGCCGGCGGGCAAGGTATTCCAGGCGGGAACGTTAAGCGGCAATCCGATCGCCACAGCCGCCGGCGCGGCGACGTTGAAAATCCTCCGCGATACCGATCCCTATCCGCGACTGCAGCAACTCAGCCGCGCCCTCGGTGACGGACTGCGGGACGCCGCCACGCGCCACGGTCTGGAAACATCCCTGGAACGCATCGGCAGCATGTTGACACTCTTCTTCCAGCCGGAAACCGTGCGTGACTGGCCAACCGCCAGCCGCTCGCGAACCGACCTCTACGCCCGCTACTTCTGGGGTTTGATCGAACGCGGGATCTATATGCCGTGCAGCCAGTTCGAAGCACTGTTCCTGTCGATCGCACACCAGGAAAGCGATATCGCCCGCACGATCGCCGCGGCCGACGAAGTCTTTGCCGCCATGGCAAACGGGCCGCGCTGATGCACCGCTCATGCCAGTATGCGGTCGAGTCAACCGGTTCTTGCCGCGAATCGAGCCAGCATTTGCTGTTGTGCACGTAGACAGGCCGCGGGAGTGTTGCGGCATGTCAACGCCTGGCGGTCAGCCCATGTAATCGTACGCTGCAGCGCTGCCCAGCGCTCCACGGTATCCCAATGTCGATCCCGCTTCGCCGCTTCCGCCCAAAGACATTCACTCAGCTCCACGGCGGTCACTCCCTTGCTTCAAGATTCGTTCCAGCGTAACCACACATTGCAACATGCTCAGCGCGCGCCAAAATAATACAGCAGCAACGTGAGCGCCGCGTGCTGCGCCCAATCGGGGCGCCATTCGGGCTTGTCCAGCCAGTAACAGACGGTCAGGGCCGTGACCGCGGTCAGCACGAGAATTGCTCGCAGGTCCGCGAACCGGTCGATTAACGTCGCGGCCAACTCTCCCCGTCGCAGACGCCGGCCGATCGGTCGCAGCAATGCGCCTAAAAGGTAGGCCCCCACCAGGACAAAGCTCGAGATCGACTGGTGGGTGAGCAGCCGATCGCGCTGGTGCAGGTACGCCGCGGCTCCCGCGAAACTTAACAGGATCACGAACCGGACGGAAAACTCGGCAAATACAATGGTTGCCGCTCCACCGGAATCTGGCCCGCTTTTTCCAATCGTTGGAGGACCGCGTGGGGTACAGTCACAGTGCTACGGCTGGAAAAATAGAGTGCGCGTACCATCATCAGAGCTTCGACCATTGGTCTTTTCCCGTCCCAAAAATATTGCCTGCGTCCGAAGCCAAAAGTGAGCTCTCACGACGTTGCGCTCCAACCTGCGCCGGTCGCTATCCAGGCAGGTACTCCTTGGTCGCCGGTTGGGGATCGATCATCGCATCGGCCTCGGGCAGGCCCACTGCTTGGCGTTTTTCGGGATTCCAGTGGATCGGTTTCTGGGTGCGCAACGCAAGCACACCCAGCATTCCCACCTCGGTGATGCGGGCTCCAATCTCGAACGGCGAGTACGACCTGGCGTCGCCAGCGCAGGCCAGTACCCACTCGAACATGTGCGAATTATTCACCTGGCTCCAACGCGGCCGTTGGCCCTTGGCAACGCGTCGAGGATCCCACTTCAGAACTTCGGTATCGATTCGGGGCTGCGTTTTGGGAATCCGCGCAACCTCGGGGTGATCTGCGCCGCGGAATTCCGTGCTGCCCTTGAAGCGGATACTGCAACCCGTATTCCATAGACCGGCCGACAAAGTCCCTTCGCTTCCAACAACCAGGCAGCCGGTAGAGTCGACGGGACCCTTTGTGACTTGCTCAGGCGGAAAGTTATTGTCGCCGGAATAGAAATAGATCTTGACCGCTCCCCGATTGCCTTTGGCCGCGAATTCGAATGTCACGGTGCAGCGAGTCGGGAACGACTCGTGCCCGAGGTTGTCGCCTGTTGCCTCGATGCGCGTCGGAGCGTCCAGTTCGAGCGCCCGATAGGCAAGTTGAAAACCGTGACAGCAGAAGTCCGCCATCGAACCACCGCCAAAATCGTACCAGCCTCGCCATTTGGCGGGATGGTAGATCTCGTGATGGTATGGTCGCGGCGGAGCCGAACCGAGCCAGAAGTTCCAGTCCAATCCGTCGGGTATTGGATCGCTGTTCGCAGGACGGTCCACCCCGCTGGGCCATGCATGGGCCGGATGCCAGACGTGCACCTCGTTGATCGGCCCCAACAGGCCCGACTGAATCACTTCCATGCTTCGTCGGAAACCCTCCGTGGAGCAGCCTTGGTTTCCCGTTTGCGTCGCCAGCGTGGCGTGCTTCCTGGCAAGTGCCTCGAGGGCGCGGCATTCGGCGATGGAATGGGCGAGTGGCTTTTCGCAATACACATGTTTTCCGCTCTCCAGGGCTGCCTGGCAGATCGGTACGTGCCAATGGTCCGGTGTGGCGATAAGCACCGCATCGACGTCCCTTTCCTTGTCGAGCAACTCCCGATAGTCGTGATACGCTCTGGCTTGGGCCAGCCCCTTGATCTGTATCGCACTGTCTCGCTGCCGTTTGTCGACGTCGCAAATGGCGACAATTTGCTGGTCGAGTTTTGCGAGTTCCGGGATCAGGTAACCTCGCATCTGGCCGCCCATTCCGATGCATGCGAACGACAATCGATCGTTGGGCGACTTGCCCGACAAGATACTCGACGGAACGATGGTGGGCAGGCTGATGCCGATCGCCGCGGCCGACTGAACAAATCGCCTGCGGGAGAGTTTGGAACGCATAGTGAATTTCTCTTTCTGGTGGTTGGGACCATTCGTATCAGCAGCTTGCGAAACTCGTCAGCGTACAGTGTACGCAAGAATGACTGTTTCGGCGCCTCGGCCTCGTGGATCGACTCATCAAGTTTCCAGCAGACGATTCGACCGTTTTCGCTAAGATTTAGATGCCATTGATTCGAACTTGATGATATACAAAGAGGGGCACCGATCGTACGGTGTTGCGAGAGCATCAACCTGGACGGAGAAATTGCATGCTGACGATTGCGGGACCCCGCCATGGAACCGGTGATTTTTGCGATCGAGTTTCTCGTCGCGACATCTTGAGGATCGGCACGCTGTCGGCCATGGGCACGCTCGCTGGGTGGAATCTGCCGCAGCTGCTCCGTGCCGAATCGGTGACCGGACGGAAGTCTCCGAAGTCGGTCATAATGATCTACCTGGTTGGTGGCCCCCCGCACCAAGACATGTTCGATCTGAAACCCGATGCGCCGAAGGAAGTCGCCGGACCTTGGCGCCCCATCGCGACGAATGTGCCGGGGTTTGAAATCTGCGAAGCGTTCCCGCAGCTTGCCAGACTGGCTGACAAGCTGACCGTCATTCGCTCGCTGGTCGGCAACCAGCACGACCATGACGCGATTCAAGTGTTCAACGGGCACGATCCACGCAAGCCGAAGCCGACCGGAGGCTGGCCACAGTTCGGAACCGCCGTTGCGAAAGTGCAGGGGCCGGCTCGGCGAGAGTCGCCACCGTATGTCAGTCTCTGCTACACCTGCACGCACGGGCCGTACAACGAACCGGGGCCCGGATTTCTCGGGATGGCTCACTCGCCGTTGCGGCCGTTGGGTGACACTCGGCAGGATATGGTTCTCAACGGTGTCACGCTCGATCGACTGGCCGACCGCAAGACGCTGTTGAGCAATTTCGACGTCCTGCGACGCGAAATCGATCACACATCGATGATGACCGGGTTCGATGCCTTCACCGAACAAGCGATGGGATTATTGACCTCGTCCCAGCTCGCCGACGCGCTCGATCTGTCGAAGGAAGACCCGCGCGTGGTGGCCCGCTATGGCACGGGAGACCCGAAGATCATGATGGACGGCAACGGGGCTCCGCGTGTTCCCCAGAGTCTGTTGCTGGCGCGGCGGCTGATTGAAGCCGGCGTCCGCGTCGTGACTTTGAACTACAGCAAGTGGGATTGGCATGGAGGAACGAACGCCGAGGGGCGCGCCAACAATTCGATCTTCCTGCGCGAGGCGGAGGATTTTCCGGTGTTTGATCAATGCGTCAGCGCATTGGTCGAAGACCTCCACCAACGCGGACTGGCGGACGACTGCGCGGTCGTCATCTGGGGGGAATTCGGGCGCACGCCGAAGATCAGCCCCATTGTCGGACGCGACCACTGGCCCCAGGTGAATTGTGCGTTGATGGCCGGTGGCAACTTGCGGCATGGACAAGTGATTGGCGCGACCGATCGCATCGCCGGAGAGGCGGTCTCGCGTCCCGTGACTTTTGGCGAAGTGTACGCGACGCTGTTTCGTCACTTGGGCATCGATCTGGACGGTACGACGATCCTGGATCTTCATGGTCGCCCGCAGTATCTCGTTGAGGATCACGCGCGGCCGTTGCCGGAGATGATTTCGTAGGGTTCCACGATCCCGTTCGTGGACCTGAACGCAGGAGCCGCTCAATGATATCCGTCTTGGGACCTCGGAAACGCCTTTGCGACGGGATCAGTCGCCGCGACATGCTCACGATCGGAGCGCTGGGCATGGGCGGACTGGCTCTGCCCGACCTGCTGCGCGCCGAAGCGGAACGGGGAATCAATGGCTCGCGCAAGGCGATCATCATGATCTACCTCTGCGGCGCTCCTCCTCATCAAGACATGTTCGATTTGAAAATGAACGCGCCGGCGGAGATCCGCGGCGAGTTTCAGCCGATCGACACGAACGTGCCGGGGATTCAAATCTGCGAACATCTGCCACAGCTGGCAACAGTGATGGATAAGCTGGTCCCGATTCGCACGGTGGTCGGTTCACCGAGCGGCGATCACGATTCGTTTATCTGCTACACCGGCCGTCCTGTGCCCCGCCAACCGCCCGGCGGATGGCCTTCGGTCGGAGCGACCGTCTCCAAGCTTTTGGGTTCGAAGTCTCCCGGCGTACCTCCCTTTGTCGGCTTGTCGCCGCGCACGGGACATCCGCCCTATGGGTCCCCTGGACATCCGGGATTCCTCGGTTCTGCGCACAGCGCTTTCCGCCCCAACGGCGAGGGAGCTGGCGACCTGGTGCTGAACGGAATTTCTTCGGCTCACCTGAACGATCGCAAGCTGTTGCTCGAAGGCATCGATCGCATTCGGCGCGACCTGGATTCTTCGGGCAAGATGGAGGGTCTGGATGCATTCACGCGACAGGCCATGGGTGTTTTATCCTCGAGCGCTCTGGCGGAAGCCTTGGACGTTTCCCGTGAGGATCCGCGAATTCGGGAGCGATATGGAAAGGGCGATTCCAGGAACTATGGCGACGGGGCTCCCCGTAACCAGGAACATTTTTTGATCGCCCGGCGACTCGTCGAAGCCGGCGTGCGCTGCGTCACCTTAAATTTCGGCCGTTGGGATTTTCACAGCCAGAATTTCTCCGAGTTCAAAAACACGCACGGACCGCAGTTTGACCAGGGGATGGCGGCTCTGGTCCAGGACCTGCACGAACGGGGCCTCGACCAGGATGTCTCCGTTGTGGCTTGGGGTGAATTCGGACGCACACCGGTGATCAACAAGGAGGCCGGTCGCGATCATTGGCCGCAGGTCGGCTGCGCGTTGCTGGCGGGAGGCGGGCTGCGAACAGGGCAGGTGATTGGTGCTACGGACCGCCAGGGCGGCGCTCCGATCGATCGTCCGGTTCATTTCGGTGAAGTGCTGACGACCTTGTACTGGCAACTCGGTATCGATCCCAACGCCACCACCGTGCGCGATCTTGCCGGCCGCCCGCAGTATCTTGTCGACTACCATCGACCGATGCCCGAACTCGTCTAGAACGTTCTAACGCCTGGATGTCGGCCGTCGGCTATTTTTCCTTCTTTTCGCGGTTGCCTTCGATTTCAAACTCCTGCTTCTGGCCACCGAATTCCGATGCGCCCTTACCTTTGAGCTTTTCCCCATCGATCGCCAAGGTATAGTCGATCGGAATCGTGTTGCCCATAAACTTTCGCTCGGCGGAGAACGTCAGTTTCCCGTCCTGGAATTTCGGATCTTTGATTTTCACGTCCTTTTGATCCGGCCAATTCATGGTGCCGACGAGCTTTTCGCCTTCCTTTTTGACGATCAGGGTGGCGGTCCGCTTTTGGTCGCCGATCAGATAACGGATCTCCCAGTTCCCGACGGGATTTGCTTTTTCGTCGGCCGCGCGGACAAGGCCGCACAGTCCGAGTACCATCGCCACAGAAAACGCCGTCCAAGGAATCGACTTCATAAGAACCTCCGGGTTGGCGGGCAAAACAGTTCGACATGAACGGCAAGGCACCGCTGGCGGCGATTATAGGTGCACTGCGCCGGCGGTTCAAGAATTGCGCTCTGGGCGTGTGCACTTCATTCCGGCAGGCCACCGCGTTCCGAAAAGATCCCTTTGCGTCTCTGCGCCTTTGCGAGAATTTAACCGTAAAGAGAGAATGCCCGTGCGGCGGCGTGGGTGCGGGGCTGAAATTCGCCGCGCGCCTATTTCGTGACTTTCGATGCTGGCGTTCTTGTCGTGGCGGATGGCGTTGGTGGAGTATCGCTCTCCGGGGATCTGTCCAAGAATTTCTTCAGTGGAATGTCGTAGTACGCAGCGCCCGAAGTCTGCGGCCGGCCGTCGACGGTCAGAGTGAGAATCCGAAAGACGGCGATTTCCGCGTGTTCTCTGGGGATCCGCACTTGCCCTGCGAGTTTTCGACCTTGCGCTTTCAGCTCGATGGGGGCCTTCACGAGATACGATCGACCACCGTCACTGTGCGGCTTACTTAGAGCAATCAGCGTGATCGAATAGACAGGCACCAGTCTCCCGTGGTCAGCAAGCGTGAATGTGATGGAAAGCGCATCGCCGGTCGCCTGCTTTACCTCGACGTCATATTTCAGCCCCCAATCGTCTTTGGATGGTCCGAGCGGATGGTAAACCGCCCAGCTGCGGCCGGGGATCAAGGAAATCGTGGCGACGACCAGCATTCCGATCGCCAAGTGCGACAGACGCATATTCATTTTTTCCGGACCCTTCAGTTGTGGGGATCGGTTCGCGGCGATGGGAGTGTCGGTGCCCAGGAGTTCTGCATACGTGTCAATCTGACGCACATTCCCGCTTCTGTGTGGATTCGGAATCTGTCCGTCTGGGACTTGAATTTTCGGAGTCGGGGCCGCAATGCCTGCCAAAGCTGGCGCTCCCAGGAGGAACGAAGTGACAGAGCCTGTGCGTGGCGTTACGATAGGAGTCTCGCTGGCCGCAGTATTGCCTCACCGCAGTATTGCTCAGAAGGACCGGATATGTCGGATTTTTTCCGTTGCTGTGGCAACCTTCGAAACGCATCGACTCGCCGCCAGACGCTGCAGCAGGTGGCCTTGGCGTCCGCCGGCCTTACGTGCGGATCCTTGGTTCAGGCTCCACGCGTGGCCGACGCGCAAACGGCCAGCGGATTCGGGTCGGCGAAGCGTTGCCTGCTGGTCTACCTGTGGGGTTCCCCCAGCCAGCTCGAGACATTGGATCCGAAGCCGGATGCGCCGGCGGAGGTGCAAGGCGAGTTTCGGTCGATCGCGAGCGCAATCCCGGGCGTGCGCGTCGGGGAGATTCTGCCAGAAATATCCCGGTTGCTCGATCGCGTTACCGTGCTGCGCTCGTTGACCCATGACTTTCCGATCCACGGAACCGCCTTTGCAACGACCAGCGTTCCCTCCACCGATCTGCAGCTCGAGGGCAACACGCGCGACCCACGTCACTGGCCTTTTATCGGTTCGATCGTCGACTTTCTGCTTGCGCAGACCGATGCGACGATTCCCGAGGTTCCTCGCAATTTCGGGCTGCCATTTCCGATCGGGTCGAGGCGGCGTGTGAAGCCAGGACCATTTGGCGGGTTTTTGGGAGGAGCCTACGATCCGATCTGGTCGGAATTCCGAGCCAGGGGAACGCGGGAAGTCCTTCGAGACGCTGGCGCGCCGGATGTTCCCACGATGATGGTGGCCGATCCGTTCTTGGGCATTCGCCCGAACGATCGTTTCGAGTGGGTCGAGCCTCCCGAGTCGCTCGCGGAGGATCGCCTGCGGGGACGATCCGACCTGCTTGAGCAACTCGAGGCGACACACCGCTTGGGCGCTCGTCCGGCCGCCGCGACGACATTCGATCGGCACCGCGAGTTGGCTCGTATGGTCGTATTGTCGGGAAAACTGCGGAATGCGCTCGATATCCAGCGCGAACCGCTGAAGCTGCGGGAGCGATACGGGATGACTCTGTTCGGACAATCGTGTCTGGCGGCGCGCCGGCTGCTCGAAGCGGGCAGTAAGTTCGTCACCGTTTGCTGGGACGAGTATGGGCTGGTGAATACAGGGTGGGACACGCACGTCCATTTGCGTTCCCGCCTCCAGGAGGAACTGGGGCCCGGCTTCGATCATGCGTTCGCGACGCTGCTCCAGGACCTCGATGCGCGCGGCATGTTGGCGGATACGGCGATCGCCGTCATCAGCGAGCACGGGCGCACACCGACGGTACAGAACGTCTCCGGCGGCGGCCGGGATCACTGGGCTCGTGCCTACTCGGCCTTGTTTGCTGGGTCCGCCTTCGCGCGGGGGCGGGTCGTCGGTCGCACCGATCGGGTGGCCGGCGAAGTGGCCGAAAACCCGTTCTCGCCCAAGGACGTCATCGCCACCCTGTATCATCTTCTGGGATTCGATCCCCGGCGGGAGATTCGAGATCATCTCGGCCGGTCCTATCCCATCGGCGGCACGGGCCATGTGCGTCGTGAATTGCTGGCCTAACAAAGGGAATTGAGACGTTGGCTCGCAAATCAGCCGGCGATCCGATACTGGCCCCAGCCTGCGGCGAGGAACAATAATCCGAAAATTCCGCGAGCCCGGCACGGAATCGCGATGAAGATCAACAAGTATATGTCGAGTTGTGGTGGGCGAAACGAAACGGGCATTAGCCGTAGGAGATCGGACTTGCTCAAAGTTACTTTTGCATTTCTGGCAATCATGATCGTGAGCACGGTGAACCTGCGCGCGGATGACCGTCCAAATTTCGTTGTCTGTATCGCGGACGACGTCAGTTGGGATGACTACGGTTGCTATGGCAGCCGGTGCGCGCGCACGCCGCGCATCGATGCGCTGGCTGCTGCGGGGATGCGTTTCACCGAAGCGTACCTCACTGCCAGCAGCTGCAGTCCGAGTCGGTCGAGCATCATCACCAGCCGCTATCCGCACAACCTGGGTCCGGCCGCGGAACTGCATCAGCCGATCGCCGCGAATATTCCCTGGTTGCCAGCAGTGCTCCGCGAACATGGTTACTACGCGGCTCTGGTAGGCAAGAACCATATGACGCGAGAGAACGGCAAGGTAGGGCCGGAGACCTGGGATTGGATGGAAGCAGGAGTCACCGCGGAGAATCATGGAGCCGAATCGAAATGGGTTGAATCGATCGAACGGCGGCCCCAAGACAAACCGTTCTTCTTCTGGCTGGCCGCAACCGATGCGCACCGCGATTGGGACGCCGACAGAGAATGGAGCGAATCGAAGTATGGTCCCGCCCATCGCCCACAGGAGATGGTCGTGCCAGCGTTTCTCGCGGACGATGACGCCACACGCAACGACCTCGCCTCCTATCACAATGAAATCACGCGTTTCGATCATTACGTCGGTGAGGTTGTCGATCTGCTTTCGCGGCAGGGAGTGCTGGACAATACGTTGCTGCTCGTCCTGGCCGACAATGGACGGCCGTTCCCTCGCGCGAAGACACGCTTGCATGACTCGGGGATGAAGACGGCGCTCGTCGCGCATTGGCCGGCAGGGATGAATAAGCGAAGCAGCACCAGCACCAGCCTCGTCAGCACGATCGACATCGCCCCTACGATCCTCGAACTGGCCGGCATCAAGCAGCCACCGGCGAGTTTTCAGGGAGTGAGTTTTGCGGCGACGCTACGCGATCCCGAAGCGATCACCCGACGGCACGCCTTCTCCGAACATAACTGGCACGACTATGAAGCACACGGTCGCGCGGTACGCAGCAACGGTTGGCTCTACATTCGGAACTCGCGCCCAGCCTTGGCCTGGCAAGGCCCGGCCGATTCGGTGCGGTCGCCCGCACACGCGTCGCTCAAGGCAGTTCGAGAGGCAAACCAACTCACGCCAGCCCAGGCCGACGTCTTCCTCGCCCCTCGACCCACCGAGGAACTCTACGAAACGGCGCGCGACCCGGAGCAACTCGTCAACCTGGCAACCGATCCGAGGCATCTGCAAACGAAGATTCGTCTCGCCAAACTGCTCGATCAATGGATCGACGAAACGGGCGATTCGGTGCCCGCAATGCTGACTCCAGACAATTTCGACCGCGAGACCGGTACGCCGCTTCGCGGCGCAGCCAGTAAATTGGAACGCCGCGAGTTTCCCGGCAAATCGAAGATGGCCCACACCATCAATGCGCCCGGCCCCCGCTAGCGAATGGAGAGTGGGCCGCGGTGCACCGCGGCCCACCCGGCTTTTCGCTTCGTATCTTACTTCTCACTTCCGTGTGAGTCTCGCCCGCAATTCTTGGTAAGCTGCGTGATTGCGCACGGGGTCGAGATCGGGTTCTACCACGGGCCATTGATCCAAGAAGCCATCAATGCGAGGATGCAGCATTGCGAGGGCGGCGTCGTACCCGCCATGGCCATCCGCAGCCGCCAACGACTTCCATAAACCCCACTCCGATTGTCAGAGATACGAATTTCATGGGACGAGATTTCGAGAACAGAAAAAACGCAATTTTCAAGACTGCGGCCCAGAAGTCCAAGTTGTACGCCAAGTACGGCAAACAAGTGTACGTTTTGGCCAAGAATGGCGTGCCGGACCCGGATGGCAATCCGGCGTTGCGAAATCTGATCGATCGCGCCAAACGCGATCAGGTCCCGTCGCACGTCATCGAAAAGGCGATCGAGAAGGCGAAGGGCCTGGGCGGCGAGGACTTCGTCAGCGCCCGCTACGAGGGATTCGGGCCCGGCGGGTGTGCAGTGATCGTCGATTGCCTGACCGATAATAACAACCGCACCATTACCGATGTCCGCAACTGCTTCACGAAGACCGCCAGTAAATTGGGAGCTGCCGGCTCCGTCGCCCATTTTTTCGATCACCGAGCGGTCCTGTCATTCAAGGGCGACAACGGGGAACAGGTTTTGGAAGCGATGCTGGAGGCCGGGGTCGATGTGAGCGAGATCGAATGCGAGGATGGTTACGTGAGAATCTTCGCACCTCCCAGCGAATTCTATAAGGCAAAGACGGCATTGCTTCAGGCATTTCCCGATCGGCCGCTGGAAGCCCAGGAGATCACCTTCATCCCGCAGTCGCTCAAAAAGATCAGTTCCGAGGACGTCCCGATGTTCGAGAAGTTCCTCGCAATGCTCAACGATTGCGAGGACGTCCAGGAAGTGTCGCACAACGCGGAATTGCCGAGCTAGCCGCGGTCAACCCTCACGAGTTGGAGGCAATTGCCGCAGCGACTGCGGGGCAATTACTCCGCAAGGATCCGGTGCGTGGGAACCGGCCGCCCAGGACGAAAGCTCTGGAGCGTATTGATGGTCGCCGTCGCGCCGATGTTTGCCGCTTCGGACTCGATGGTGTCGCGCACCAGCGTTGTCAGGGTGTCGGGATCGATCGCAACGCGCGCGTTGACGACCACGTTGGCTTCCCTGGTCTGGCACGAGGAGGGAAGCGACAGGGCCGGTTCGGTCGAATTGCTCACGAGATTGGCCACACCGTAAAACCCCTCCCAAAGTCCGATCACTTTCAGGTGGGCCGTTTCCGCAGAACGCAGCGCCAGTTCCTTGCGCAGGCTCCGCAGCAAATTGAGCAGCAACTGGTCGAGATCAAATGCGGCCGCCGCCTGGAGAGCGACCTGGCTGTTGAGCCATCCCAGTTCCGCTTCGCCCTCCGCGTAGACATCGTAGTCGACTTCCATGAAATGCTGGCCGGACTTCCCCGGCTGGTTGAGGAATTCACACAGCTGGTCAAAGCCCTCCCCTGTCTTCGCGGACATCCGCACGATCGGTCGTCCGGGAAACTGGTCGTCCAGCAACTGCGAGAGTTCCGCAACTTCCGACGCCGAAAGCTCGTCGATGCGGTTGACGATCACGAAATCCGCCTCCTCGATCTGCTTCCGGAAGATATATTCGGCTTGCGGAGAGAAGCCGCCCTTGGCGATGTGACGGAGAATTTTCGACCCATGGCTGGGCTTCACAATCACGCCGTACGGTGCGATATCAAACGGCTGTTCGTAGATCTGTTGCAGGGGCCGGATCACCGTCGCTACCAGGTCCGTGCAACTGCCTACGGGCTCCGCGAGAATGACATCGGGACGACGATCGACTCCCAGTCGTTCCACGGTGTTTGTGAGTTCGTTGAAGTTGCAGCAGAAACACGAGCCCGCAACCTCGCCCACGTCAAATCCTTCGGATCGCAGCAGGTTGGTGTCGACAAGGTCGGTCGCCTGGTCGTTGGTGACAATCACGACATGCTTGCCATGCGCCTGAAATCGGCGCGCCAGCCGCGCGATGGTCGTCGTCTTTCCGGCTCCCAGGAAGCCGCCGATCATGATGAAACGAGGGTTCTCAGACATCACTCTTTCTCCACAGGTCCAAGGGTATTCCAGTCCGTAAATGGGTAGGGCACGATGCGGTCCGCCCGATAGTCATGCACGGTCATCCAGGCAAACGATTTTGAGTTCTTGTCGGCCGGATCGGGTTCCGGCAGCGGAACACCGTCGGCTTCAATGTAGGCTGTGCGTACGACCGCCACCCGCCTGCTTGCTTTCGGCGTCAGGTCATAATCCGTGCCGCGCGTTTGAAGAAACCAAGTGTTATCGCGAAACCCACACGCCAACCGCGCCTGCGCACGCTCGATCAGGACCGCGCGTTGCGAGTCACTCAGATTCGCTGATTTTGCTAGTTCGCCGACGAGCTTTTGCGTCTCGGACACGTCGAAACTCACCCAGCCATAGGGAGCGAGGAAGGCTTCAAGTTTGCAGTGCGAAGGCGAGTTTTTCGGAAAGGCGTTAATGCCGTAAGTAACACGCGTCGGCGTTCCCAGGAGACGCCCCAGCGAAGCGCAGAAACTGTGGTAGTCGCTGCAGTGGCCACGGCGTTTGACCAGGGCGTGCTCGGAACTTGCCCGAAGGGACGCGTCATGGTGGTCGTACTCAAAGTTGTCTTGAACCCACCTCATCACTGTCCCCAGACCTCGTGCGGCGTTCGTCTTGTCGACCGTGATTTCGTTCAGGAGCTTGCTGAATCGTCCATCGACCACCACCGCCTGCGAATCGCTGCCCTGATACCTGTCGAAGGAGAGCGGCCATTCCTTGACCTCCGCGACTCTGGCAGGGTCAACGTTCCAGTTCAGCTCCCATACCTTGATCCGAAACTGATGCCGGACAATCTGAGCCCCTTGCGGCGAACTGAATTCGAAATAGGCGAACTTGTTTCCGAAGATCGGTTCCGTTCCCACTTGGAGTTCCACGGTCAACGGGAACGAGCTCAGGCGGCTCGCGCTGACCTCTTGAGCGCTGTCGCTTGTCGGTATCGGCAGCCAGACTGCGAGCTTTTTCGCCTTGTACGGCGGCGTTACCACGACGGAGAAATCGACGTCGTAGGTGACCGGATTGGAACGGGCAGCCTGGTAGGGGAGCGACGGATCCAGTTCGAATGCGGTGGGGCTCGGATCCTGGGCGAGCAGCTCAGTGGCAAGTACAAGCAATGTGACCGTCGGAAAAATCGCCTTCATCAACTACTCCCCGCACGGTGGCAGCGCCGGTCGCAAAACGTATTGGTAGAAACCGCCTCCAACCGTCGCGCCCAAAATGGGTGCCAGGATATATACGGTCAGCCAACTCAGGTCCGTCCCTGCGGAAATGGCGACGCTTCCCCAACCGGCAACGTAGGCGAATAGACGTGGGCCGAAGTCACGCGCCGGATTGAAACCGGCCTGCGTCAAGGGAGCAAGAATCGAGATCAATGCGGACACGGTGAGACCGATAAATACCGGTGCGAGATTCGCTTGGGGCCTCGCCGAATTGCGCTTGTCGGTAAGGGCAAAAACCAGACAGCCTAACACCAGGGTCCCGGAAAACTCCGCGAGCCACGCCGCGCCATGGCCGAATCGCGAACGCAACGCGGCGTGAGCCTCCGGATCATAAGGCCCAGGTTCGGTGGCAATTGACCCTGGATTGGGAAAGTACTCGCCGTAGCACATCGCCGTGACAATACTGCCGGGCTCGCCTCGTACGACTTGCTTTTGCTTTTCCTTGGCGGAAATGAAGCCGGAGAAGAGCACAAACAGCACGGCCGCTGCCGCGATGGCGCCGGTCGTCTGAGCGACGATGTAGGGCAAGACGCGCGGCCAGGGATGTCGCCCCCAGACGGCGAACGCGATGGTCATCGCCGGATTGATGTGGGCGCCGCTGATGGCGTCGACAGCAAAAATCGCCAGCATGATCGCGAGTCCCCACACAATCGCGACCTGCCATAGCCCGCTCTGCGCTCCAAGCAGCACCGCCGTATGCACGGCACCGCATCCAAACAACACCAATAAGAAAGTGCCGAATCCTTCGGCGACCATGACGCGCGCCAGGGAAGGAGGGCGGTACTCCTTAAGAGAGCGAATGGTCGTGGAATCCATGCGGTGCTCCGGCTTGACGTCGTTGGTGGCCGCACATTCTAATAAGCGTTAGAATGGGAAGCAAGGAGGTCGCGGCCGTGAAAGATCCAATGTCGTCGGAAAAATGCGCGGAATACCTCAAAGCCCTCGGCGAACCCGAACGCTTAAGGCTCGTTCAAGCTCTGCGCGAACGGCCGCAGAGTGTTACCGATCTGGCGGCATTGCTCGACAGCGAGATCGGCAACGTTTCGCACCATCTGAAGATTCTTCGGCAGCAGGGACTTGTAACCAACCGGCGGGTTGGCAGAACAAAGATCTATTCGCTCTCCGATCAGATGTTCTCGGCGCGCGACGGAAGAGCCGACCGACTGAACCTCGGTTGCTGCTGTCTGGAGCTTCCGAAATAGCGCCCGGCCGCGTTCGACTCCGGAACCAAGGCTCTCGCCAAGGCGCAAAGTCGCAAAGAATTTCGTAGATTCCGGATAGAATCGTGGCCACCGGAAAAAATGAGACGTCGGGACATGCTGCCCATCGACAACAAACACCGCTGTGGATTGCCCGGCAGCTTCTTGGCTGGCGTTTGATCCGTGGCGACCCGAGCAACGACGCCGGCCCGGCGCCGCTCGCGATTCGCGACCTGATGGTGGCAAGGCGCGCGAAAACGGCCTGGTTCCTCGGGGAAACAGGCCGTGTTCTTTCAGTAGCCGAGGCGGGACTCGAACCCGCACTTGGGT
>Ga0194132_10000528_pt1 | contig 78284 bp, 70 predicted proteins | sample TA2KigOf80mmetaG_FD_148612 | JGI IMG/M metagenome (GOLD analysis project Ga0194132, IMG submission 148612) | Freshwater microbial communities from Lake Tanganyika, Tanzania - TA2015054 Kigoma Offshore 80m | ecosystem: Environmental > Aquatic > Freshwater > Lake | place: Tanzania: Lake... | reverse complement strand
CGACGGTCTAATGAGACCGAGAATGAAACGGCCTGCCCCGCCGGCATCGCTGTGCTTGGAGAACAGTTTAGACCTTTTTTAAGATACAAGAATGACAAAATAACCACCCTGCGTCCTACTAAAAAGGGGCCCGTTTACAGACAGACCCCTTTGGTTTCTGGATGCTACAGCGTGGTTACTTGGCGGCGGCGGTGACGCGGTTGCCGTAGAGTTTGACGGAGTTGTCCCACAGGATTTTCTTTTTGGTGGCGTCGGGGATGGGGCGTGACAGGAACTTGTTGACGGCGCCGGGGACGGGGGCGTCGGGGTGGGGCCAGTCGGTGTTGAAGATGAGGTTGTCGGCGGCGCGCTCGGTGGCAATTTCCAGGGTTTCCTCGTCGGCGTCGCAAGCGACGAAGCACTGACGGCGGAAGTAATCGCTGGGCTTCATGTCGACGCCTTTGCCGTACTGGAACCTGCCCTGTCGGCCAACGGCGTGGTCGTCCATTCGGCCCAACCACCAGGGAAGCCATCCGGCGTTGGCTTCCAGGAAGGAGCATCGCAGGTTGGGGTGGCGCTCCAGGACGCCGCCGAAGATGAGGGTACCCATGGCCAGCATGTCGTCGAGGGGGAAGGCGAGGGCGTGGCTGACGGAGGCGAGGCCTGGGGTCTTGGTCAGGTCCTTGAAGAAGTGCTGCTGGGAGCCGCCGCCGTGGAATGAGGCGGCCAGGTCCAGCTCTTCCAGGGCGGACCAGAGGGGATCGAACTGGGCGTCGGACCAGACGCGGGAGCCGCCGGGGTCGGGCATGTTGATGGCGGTGGCGGCGGGTATGGCCGAGGCGCGCTTTGCCTCTTTGATGGCTTCGTTGATATCGAGCATGGAGACCAGGGCAATGTACTGGACTTTGCCCTTGGAATCGCGGCAGTAGTCGGTGGCCCAGTTGTTGTAGGCGCGGCAGAGGGCGGCCTGGAGGGGCGCGTCGGTGAGATGGGAGGAGAGGGCGGCGCCGCCGTTGGTGGGGAAGCCGACCTGGATGTCCACCTTTTCCTGCTTCATGGCGTCGATGCGGGCAGGGAGGGACCACCAGGAGTCCCAGGCCTTGCCGAAACGGTCGGGGCAGTCGGCAAAGACGCTGTCGGGGCGTGGGAGGCCGCGGCCTTCGGGGAAGGAGGGGCAGGGGGCGTAGCTGAAGAGATAGCGCATAACGTGGCCGGAGACCAGGGGGCGCTTGTCGTGGTAGGCTTTTTCGACGTATTTGTCCCAGATGTCGGTGGGTTCTTGCATGTGGCCGTCGCCGTCTATGACCCTGTAATCCTTCTTCATAGTTCCCTCCACACCAAAGTTTGCTTAGATTACCATCCTGTCGTTCTCCAGGACACTGCCTCTGTCCCATCCCTGACCCCCCATTCCTTCGGCATACTCAGGACAGGCTCTGCCTTGCCACTCAAGGGGGGAAGGGACCTGAGGGGAGGTCCGCCCTTCCCACGCTGGTGGTAGGTGGCATTGATATAAGGATTGTAGTCCTAGGGTTTCACCCTCATCCTGCACCTTCTCCCATCAGGGGAGAAGGAATTTCTGGGAGTCCATCAGGACTTTATACGCCTCAAATGTTGGCAAGTACAAGCGGTCATGAGAAAGAGACTATAAGTGATGCATCGTGTCCAAACCGCCTCTGACTGATTGAGATTAACCTCCTAATATCTGCTCACGGCGGCTTCTGCATAAACCAAGAGGCCCTCCGAATATTCGGAGGGCCTCTTTTTCTGTTGCTTAGTTTACGATGCGCTGGCCAAAGAGGCGGACGGGGCTGTCCCAGAGGACTTTTTTCTTGGCGTCCATGGAGATGGGCTGCTCCATGAACTCGGGGAGGGCCTTGTCGGGGTCTGGGGCGTCGGGGTGGGGGTAGTCGGTGTTCCAGAGGAGATTGTCGGCGCCCATGAGGCTGACCACGGCGGGGATGGCGAACTCGTCGCCGTCGCAGGCCACCCAGACTTGCCGCTTGAAGTACTCGCTGGGCTTCATGGACATGGGGTTCTGGTCCTGGGTGATGAAGACGGCCTGCCGACCGTGCATGTGGTCGTCAAGGCGGCCCATCCAGAAGGGGACCCAGCCGGCGTTGCCTTCCAGCATGGCGATGCGGAGGTCAGGGTGCTTTTCCAGGATGCCGGTGTAGATCATGTGGCCCAGGGAGATCATGTTTTCAAAGGGGAAGCCGATGGCGTGCTCCAGGGCGATGAGGGTGCCGGGGACGCCCTGGTACCGCTTGCCGGTGTGGGGGCTGGAGCTCTGGACGCCGTGGAAGGCCACGGGGACGTCCAGTTCTTCGGCGGTGTTCCAGAAGACATCGTAGTAGGGGTCGTGCCAGAACTTACCTTCCTGGGGCTTGAAGGCCATGACGGTGACGGCGCCCAGGTCAGTGACGGCGCGTCGCATCTCCTTAATCATGTCATCGATGCCGTAGGAGGGTATCTGGGCCACCATCTTGAGGCGGGAGCGGTCGGCGGCGCAGAAGTCGTGGCACCAGTTGTGGTAGGCGCGGGCCAGGGCGAACATAAGCTCCGGGTCCTTGTTTTCCAGCTTGATAGGCTGGGCGCCGGTGCCGGGGATGAGGACCATTTTGTCCCAGCCGAACTTCTGCATGTCGCGGAGGCGGCTTTCGGCGCTCCAATACTCTTCATAGGCCTCGCCGTACTTTATGGGCTGCCGGGCGAGGATTTCCTTGGGGCGGAGGCGGCCCATTTGGTCCTTGCCGCCGAGGGCCTGGGGATAAAGCTCGCCGGCCTCGTACTTGAAGAAGAGGCGGTATTCGACTTCCTTGACGATAGGGCGTCGGTCGTAGAACTTGGGCTCGACGTACTTGTCCCATACGTCAGGCGGTTCCTGCATATGGGCGTCGGCATCGATTACTTTGAGGCCTTTATACATTGGCGCGACTCCTTGTTACAGACTAATTTTTCTGAATTATTGCACTGCTGGAAAAGTGAGTCAACTTGAGCGCGGTGTTGTCGGAAGGATGTGAAGGGCGGAGCTCTGCGACTGGGTGGACTCATCTGAATCACCAGCAAAGCATTTCCGAATAATTAGGCGAGGAGACCTAGTCTATTAACTTATTCAATTACTCAATTTATCTGTTTCTAGTCCGCAGGGATATGCATAGGATGGCCTGGGCCGAAGCCCGTCAGGCCGGTCGCAGGAGCGTAAGGTCAAATCCTTAAAACCTTGTGTTGTGGAGGGAGCAATGAAGAGAAGACTAGTACTGGCATTGGCTGTAGTTGCGTTAATGGTTGCCGCTTTCTCAGGTACCGCGCTGGCTAAGGAGAAAGAGATAGGAACCCCGGGTGACCTCAACTGCAAGGGTCAGACCACGGCATGGGTTGCGCAGGGCGCGGGCGGCGCGAGCAAAGAGCGCGGTTTCGCAAACGTTGCAAAGGACCTTGGCTTTACGGTGCAAGAATTGCATGACATTATTGACGAATTCTGCGCTGGCCCATAACCACACCACTCGTGAGTTTGAAAAGAGAGACGATTGCCCGGCCGCCATCGTCTCTCTTTTTGTATTTGTTAGGTCCAAAGGATTAATAACCAGTCTATCGCCTGGGGAAACTTGGAAGGCTGTTGGAACGGAATTAGACCTCTAGCCGTCTTGTTATATATATGGGTAGACTGAGGAGAAGGTTTTTTGTGGAGGCAGGGTGGTCCAAAAGGAACTGAGGTGTGCTCAATGCGGGCAGGGCAACCCGTCCGGGGCGAGGTTTTGCGCCAACTGCGGGACGGCACTTCCAGAGGCGTATTCGACAGGGGGGCGGAAGGGACTGCACTGGGGGTACCGTTTCTGGCTGGCGTGGCTGGCCGGGCTAGTGGGGGGGGGGGTAGTAGGGGGGATAGTAGATGCCGTCACGGGCCGGTCTTTTGGCGCGGGCGTGTATGTGTTGTTGGGAATGGGCGCGATGGCGTGGCTGGGGAGCCTTTTATGGATGGGACTGGGAGGACGCCTGCCGGGAGTGGAGCAGAGATTACACCCGTTGTGGAGATTGTCGGCGGCGATAGTGTCTCTGGGGATTAATGGGGCCATAGGCGTAATATTCTTTTTGGCGGTACACGGGGGCGGAGGTTTTCTGTGGGGGAACCGGCCATTGATACTAAGTTTCGGGATAGGCCTCTTCTTTTTTCTTCTGGCTACCATAGGTGAAATAGTGGCTTTTCTAACGGTGTGGGGAGTAGTGTATCTGGCGCGGAAGGGTTACAGGAGCCGGCAAGGCCGGCCAGCCTCGGCATAAGAACGGAGGCAGGATGGCCCAAGACACAGTCAGATGCTTAATATGCGGCGGCGAGAACCAGCCAGAAAATAGGTTTTGCATACACTGCGGGAGGGCGCTGGAGGCGGAGAAGGCGCCTTCCGCGGCAGCGGGTGAAGGGGAGCAGGCTAGAGCCGAGGACTGGTCGTCGATACGGCAGGAGGTGTCGCAGTTGAGGCAGGAGGTGGCGGCGCTGCGGGACGCGGTGATGGGGGTGGTGCGGCCAGCGGCGGAGACAGAGGCATCGACGCCAGTGGTTACCGCCTCCCCGCCGGCCGGCGGAGGGACGGCAGGGACGGGGGCGCCGCCTTCGGAGCCGTTCGACCCGTTCGCCTTCCTGGGGCAGTTCGACTGGGAGAAGCTGCCGGGGAACTGGTTTGCCAGGATTGGCGGGCTGGCGCTGATTATGGGGGCGGGATTTTTCCTGGCGCTGGCGATAAATAACGACTGGATAGGACCGACGGGGCAGGTGACGCTGGGCATTGCGGGCGGGCTGGCGCTGATGGCGGCGGGGGAATACTGGCAGCGGCGGTACGCAGTATGGGCGCAGGCGGTGATGGGAACGGGCATCGCGATTTTATACCTATCCATTTACGCGGCGTTTGGGATACACGAACTGATGGGGACGCTGCCGTCGCTGGGGATATTGGTGCTTATTACCATTACCAGCGGCGTGCTGTCGCTGAGGCATTCGTCGCTGGGGCTGGCGGTGCTGGCGGTGCTGGGAGGGCTGTTCACGCCGCTGATACTGGAACGGGATCTGCCGGACGCACAGCTATTGCTGCTTTACATATTAGTCCTGGATTTGGGTGTGCTAGCCCTGTCCACATATAAGAACTGGCGATGGCTGGTCATTGTGGCTGCGGTAGGCTCGTACGCACTGTTCGGGTTCTGGGTGCAGGACACAGCCGGCGTGGACTTGGCGATGGAGCAGACGGGGCTGGCGATGATTTTCGGGGTGTTTGTGCTGGCGACGACGCTGTACCACGTGGTATGGCGGGTGACCCCTCGATACTATGATCTGCTGCTGATGGCGGCCAACGCGGCGGCCTACTTTGGCATCAACGCGGCGCTGCTGTCGGACAGATATGAGGACTGGCTGCCGCTGATGTCGTTGAGCATGGCGCTGCTATACGGGCTGCTATCGTACACCCTCTTGTGGCGTCGGGGGATGTCGTCGGAGATGACGGTTACCGGGTTGGGTATCGCGACGGTGTTTATAACCATCGCGATACCCCTGGAGCTGACGGGAGAATGGATAACCATTGCCTGGGCCGCGGAGATGGCGGTGCTGGTGTGGACTGGGTTTGCGGTGCGAAGCTGGCACGTGAGAGTCTTTGGGCTGGCGGTGGCGCCGGTGGTGGCGTTCCGGCTGATTTTCTTCGATACGGACGCGCCGGGGGGGCCGTTCACTCTGGTGTTTAACGAGCGTGTGATGACCTTTGCGCTGGCGGTGGCGGGATATTACGCGTCGGCGGCGGGATACTGGCGGAACCGGGGGCAGTCGGAGTGGTGGGAAGAGGAGTACCGGCCGTACATTCTGGGCGGGCTGCTGGGGCTGGCGAACTTTTTCACGCTGTGGATTATCAGCGCCGAGGTTATCAGATACTTCAATAGTCGAGTCTTTGATTTTGACATTGATAACGCTATCCAGCTTACGCTGACGATTTTGTGGTTCCTATACGCGGGCCTGGTGTTGCTGGCAGGAGCGCTTTCTAAGTCCAGGGAAGCGCGGCTGGCGGGGCTGGCGCTGATGGCGGTGGTAGTGCTGAAGCTGTTCCTATTCGATTCGTTCCTGCTGGATTCAGGTTATAGGGTGGCGGCGTTTATTACGCTGGGCTTTCTGCTGCTAATCATTGGCTTCCTGTATCAGAGGTACAGGAGCGCGATAAAGGGGTTTTTCTTTGGGACAAGTTAAAGAGAGCCATACGCTACACGGAAGAGAAGCCTTGTCATGTGCGGGATACCATCCCCTTTATCCCCTTCCTGCTGGAAGGGGAAGAGGAATTAAGACACCTTATCACCCCCTAGCCCCCTCTTCTCCTTCGAGGGAGAAGAGGGGGAACCAGGGGGGAAAGCCCCAGTCCCCAGGGGTGAGGGCGTTTAGAAAACTTTTCTTTGTGGTAGGGCTGGTGGGCCTGCTGGCGGTGGGCCTGGCGGGGGTGGCGTCGTCGGACTTTACGTCTAGGGAGTGGGAGTATTCGAAGCCGATTAGCCTGCAGCCTGGCGTCACTGTGGATGAGTTTGTGCAGGTGAGGCCGGACATTGATGTGTATACAAAATCGGTGACGGGGCTGGCGGACCTGAGAATTATAGAGACTACCAACGGCATCGAGACGCCATACAAGCTCCTGGTGGAGCGGGGGGAGCGGAGACGGCAGTCGGTGTCGGCGGCGGTGCAGGACCTGGGGATATCGCCTAATGGGGACACGTCGTTTGTGGTGCGGACGGGTGGGAGCGGGGCGCTGCACAGCGAGGTGGAGATACTGACGGCGTCGAGGAACTTTCAGAGGGCGGTGCGAGTGGAGGGCAGCGACGACCTGAGCCAATGGTCGGTCTTACAGGCGGGGGCGCAGATATACGATGTCAGCGTCGAGGGTCAGCCGGAGGCGGCGAGAAGCACTCGCGTGACCTATCCGGTGAGCTCGGCGAGATATATACGAGTCACCATTCAGAACAACGGCCAGCCGCCGCTGGAGATACGGGGGGTGTCGGCGTTCCTGCTGCAGGCGATTAACCCAGCATATCGAGAGTACGCGTCATCGATTACTTCCAGGGCGGAGGACGCTGGGCAGAAGGCGTCCAGGCTGGTGGTGGACCTAGGGAGGGCCGGGCTGCCGTCCAGCCGCGTGGAAGTGTCTACGCCGAACGTAAATTTCTTTCGAGAGGTCAGGATAGAGACGAGCGGGGACGCCAGGGAGTGGACGGAGATACTCAGCGGCGGGGCGATTTTCTCCTACGACACGCCGCTATTAAAACAGCAGGGGCTGGGGGTGGACTATCCGGAGACCACGGACCGCTATCTAAGGGTGACGGTGCTGAATCGGGATAACGCGCCGTTGGAGGTGACGGGGGTAAAGGCGCTGGGGTTCGAGAGACGGCTGATATTCCAGGCCAAGTCCGGGGACAGCTACGCGCTGCACTATGGCAACCCCGCGGCCTCAGCGCCGTCCTACGATATAGAGCAGTTGTTCCCGTATCTGGTGACCGAGAACCTGCGTGAGGGCGGTCTGGGCGCGGAGGTGGTGAACACAGACTTTGAGGCGAAGCCAACGGAGCCTTTCAGCGAGCGTTACCCGTGGCTGCTGCCGCTGGTGGTGGCGCTGGCAGCCCTGGGGCTGGGGGCGTTCCTGGCGATGGTGCTGAGGCAGGCCAGGAGGGCGCAGGCCAGCGCCTAGTCGCAAAATGGTAGGCCGCTTAGCAAAAGGGACTTTGTCAACCAGCCTTCATTTGCCGCGCTTTGATGTATAATCTCAAGGAGATATCGTGTCCGGGTCTTTTTTAAGAATTTTTAGGCGCGAGTCGCCCAGCATTCTTTGAAGAACACATTCGGCTGCCTTAATGGCCCAAGCCATTCAGGATAGCTTGAATTCGGGAGATGACGAGTGTCCCTACGAGCATCGGTCTTAGTAAACACGATAAGGGCCATGGAGAGGACCTTCCAGGTAAACAATACAGCTATTAGCTCTGTGGCCAAGGGCCGGGCTACGCAGAGAGTGGAAGTCGCGCTAAAGCACTGGGGATGGAGGAAGTTCCTCAATTTCTGGAGGGTGGAGGCGCAGCTCAGGCTAGGCCGCTCCAAGGTGTGGGGCTACCCTTACGAGTGGGAGATAGACACCACCAACATCTGCCAGCTTAAGTGCCCGCTGTGCCACACGGGGTTGGGCACGGTGAACCGCCAGAAAGGTGTTATGCGCTATGAGACTTTCACCAAGGTCATCGACGAGATCAAGGACTACTGCATCTGGCTGACGCTGTATAGCTGGGGCGAGCCTTTCCTGAACAAACAGATCGACCGGTTTGTGGCCTACGCCAACAAGGCCAACATCGCCACGATTATCAGCTCTAATCTAAACAAGCCACTGACGCCTGAGATGGCGGAGTCGATAATCAAGGCGGGCCTGGACGTACTTATAGTTTCGATGGACGGGACCACGCAAGAGGTGTATGAGAAGTACAGGGTCGGCGGACACTTGAATCGGGTGCAGGACAACGTGCGGCTGCTGGCGCAGAAGAAGCGAGAGCTGGGCTTCGAGACGCCGCATATGGAGTGGCAGTTCATCGTAATGAAGCAGAACGAGCACCAGATAGAAGAAGCCCGCGCCATGTCCAAGAAACTGGGATTTAACAGCATTATCTTCAAGAAGGTGGACTTCCCGCACGGCGAGAGCGACACGGAGGTAGCGCGCCGGTGGCTGCCGTCGTCGCGGCAGACGGTGGACGGTGGGTCGCCCTTTGACAAACCTTACGGCGAGAACGGGGCGCGGTGCTGGCGGTTGTGGCGCAGCGGCGTGGTGAACTGGGACGGGGGCTACGCGCCGTGCTGCTACCTGACGGACGCCAAGGACGATTTTGGCAACGTGACGGACAGGAGCATAAAGGAGATCTGGAACAACCAGCAGTACGTGACGGCTCGTGATCTATTCAAGGGCAAAAATAGCACGTCGGTACACGTGGGATGCACAACGTGCAATGTGTACTTAGAGAGCAAGGCGGGGCAGAGGCATCTGGCGGCGGTGAGGACGGGGGGGGAAGGGCGGGACGCCGGCGAAGCCCGCGCTGAGCGGGGACATGCCGGCGGAAGCGGCGTCCAAGAAGCCCTAAGGCGAATGTAAGTCCAGGCCTTGGTTATTTTCGACTAGCTGCGGCAAAGGAAAAGTATCTATTGCGCCTAATCTGCCGCAAGTCATATTCGACCGCTCATAAACTTCAACACTGCTCTCTTGACCCGCTCCAAGTATTACAATAAGTTGTTATCATGGGGAGAGGCAGTTAGTTACAAACGATTAGGGTTAAATTGGCGTCAAACTTTCTAAAACGACTCATTGCGCGAGACGGGTGGGTGGCCCACATCAGGGAATTAGTCTTAATAGTGGGCGCTTATTTTGTCTATATGATAATCCGCCGGTATGTGATACCGGACGTAGAGCATGTAGCCACGGCCAACGCTCTCAAACTTATCGACTTTGAAAAGGACCTGGGTTTTCTCTGGGAGCCCGCGTGGCAGGACTGGGCGTTGAGGGTGGGGCCGTGGCTGACCACGCTTTTTAACTGGATTTACATAGTCACCTTTTTCCCGATTGTCCTTACGGCGGCCTTTCTTTATTACCTGATGAACAGGGAGAAGTATTTTTACTATCGCAGCGTGATACTGCTGAGTTTTGCGGTGGCGCTGACGGTATTTGTGCTATACCCCCTATCGCCGCCCAGGTACATGCCGGGCTTTGGGTTCATTGACACCATCAGCGAATACGGGCCAAGCTGGTATGGCAGCCGGGAGATGCGGTCCTACTACAACGCCTACGCGTCTATGCCGAGCTTGCACTTTGCCTGGACAACGATTTTTGGGTTCATCTTCTTTACCGAAAAGGCGTGGTACTTCAAGATCCTAGGCGTGCTGTACCCGACTATGACTCTTTTCGCGATTACCATCACAGGCAACCACTACATTCTGGACGCCGTGATGGGTGCGGTGACCATGCTGGTCACGTACATTCTCTACGAGACTATCTTCCGGCGGCGTTTGTACCAGAGGCTTATACCGTCAAAGCTGCGGCTGCATTGGAATTTCCCTCTGCCGCAGTTTAGAAAACAGCGCAAGCGCCGCGTATCGACGCCGTAAGGGCGCGCCGAGCTAAATAGGCCGCGCCAGCCGCTCTTCATTTGCCTGCGCCTAGTTTGGCGCACTAAGATATCTTCAGGCTCTTTCATGAAAAGCAGTGAGAAGATTTCAGGTTGGCCTTTGAAGCTAGGCGTGCTGTCGAGGCCGCTGGTCATTGCTCACAGAGGAGACGTCGAGTCGGCGCCGGAGAACACGCTGGAGGCGTTCAGGGCGGCAGCGGAGAAGGGGGCGGACGGCGTCGAACTGGACGTGCGGCTGAGCATGGATGGGCACGTGGTGGTGATGCACGACCGGCACGTGGACCGCACCACCAGCGGGAGGGGGCCTGTGGGCAGGCTGACGCTGGCGCAGTTGAAGGAGCTGGATGCGGGGTCGTGGTATGACGCAAGGTTCAACGGGGCCAGGGTGCCGACGTTGGAGGAGGTCCTAGAGGAGATGCCTAAAGGGTTCCTGCTGGACGTGGAGTTGAAGGTGAGAGGATGGGGTGTGATGGCCCTGGCGAGCCGGGTGGCGTCGGTAATAAAGCGGCACGACCGGATGGATAGCACGCTGGTCGCCAGCTTTAATCCGATGGCGCTGTTCGCGATGCGCAAATTGGAGCCGCGAATACCAAGAGGCTACATATGGAGCGCGCACCATCCGTACCCGATAAGCCATCGATGGCTAAGCCCGCTGGCGAAGGCGCAGTGGATGAACCCGGACCACAGGACGATGACGCCAAGGATGCTGGCGCATTTCCATCGTCACGGGAAGCTGGCGCTGGCGTGGGACCAGGATATGCATGAAAGCAAGGGCTGGCCGAATCCGGGGATCGATGGGGTGGTGACGGACAGCGTGAGCGCGGCGTTAAGGTGGAGGGATGGGGCGGCGACTCCCGCCCCGTTACGCCCCGACCGCTCTCACTAATTTTTTCTCCTCAAGACGTGCGATGCACAATACATACCTAGTCATAATCGGGATATTATCCCCTGGCCCCTTTCCCGACTGCATCGGGACTGAGTACAGCCTGCTGGAAGGGGAAGAGAAAAATAGACCACCTCATCATCCCCCTTCGACAAGCTCAGGGCAGGCTCTAACCCCTTCTTCTCCTATGCAATAGGAGAAGAAGGGGTACCCGATGAGACGCCCCGGCCCCATCTGTTCTAGGGGCTGTTTCTAAAATCTAGGTCTTAATGTGTGTCATGTGTTCAAGGGGGGAGGATCAGATAGGCAGGACAACCCAAACCTTGGCTACTTCGTAACACCCGCAGGCAAAGAGAACCGGCGGGACTTTCGGCTTGACAGCACGTATCGTCGCTGGTAGCTTCGACTGGACTTTTCATAACAACGCCGAGGAGCCGCGATGATTTACGACGTACGGACTTACGATTTGAGGATGGGCAAGCTGCAAGACTATATGGCGGCGGTGCGTGAGATTGCGCTGCCGCTGCGTCAGAAGCACGGCATCAAGCTGGCGGGCTGGTATTACACGATTATCGGCCCGATTACACAGGTGATACACATATGGGCGTATGAGAGCCTGGCGCATTTCGAGAAGGCGAAGGCAGCGGTGGAGGCGGACCCGAGGTGGTCGAAGGAGTATCTGCCGAGGGTACAGCCGCTGATTGAGCATGCGCGGGACCAGATAATGAAGTCGTCGGACTTTGGGCCTGAGCCGAAGTAGCTGAACGATTAAAAGGGCACCCCGAAAAATCAGGGCGCCCTTTTAATTTGATTGGAAAGAAGTCTTGTAAAGCAAATCTCTTCTCACTCGGGATACCATCCCCTTTGTCCCCTTTCCCGACTGCATCGGGACTGAGTACAGCCTGCTGGAAGGGGAAGAAATAATAAGGATCACCTCATCAACCTCCTTCGGCCAGGCTCAGGACGGCGTCTAATTTCCTCTTCTCCTTTGCAATAGGAGAAGAGGGAGGGCCAGAAGAGACACTCGATATGCCTCAACTTGTTAGGTGTATTCTTTTCAGAATATCTAACACTTCTTGAATTCACATTAGGTCTCGTAGACGCGCTGGGCTTCTTTGGAGATGTAGTCGCGGAGGTCTTTGGGGAGGGTAGGAAGGGAGCCAGCTTTGGCGTTTTCCAGGATGCGCTCGGGCCTGGTGGTGGAGGGGATGAGGACGCTGACCCGGGGGTCGGCGAGGACCCAGGCGAGGAGGGCTTGCGGCCAGGTCTCGATGCCGAAGTCGCGGAGGGGTGAGACATCGGGGGGCTTCGACACATTCTTGGCCAGCCTGCCGGAGGCCAGGGGCCGCATGACGATGATGCCGATGCCTAGCTCCTGGGCGAGGGGGAGCATCTGTTTTTCGGCCTCGCGCTCCAGTACGTTGTAGGAGATTTGGATAGTCTGGATTCGTCCCGTCTTCATGATTTCCATCATGAGGGGGAAGCCGGGGGGCAGGGTGAAGGAGACGCCGATGAGGTCTATCATGCGGGCTTCTCGCAGATATTCCAGGTAGGGAAGGTGGGTCTTCCAATCGATCATGTTGTGGATTTGAAGAACATGGATGTGGTCGGTTCCCAAAAGCTTGAAGGAGCGGGCTATCTGGCCTTTGCCGGTGTCTTTGCCGCAGCACCAGACTTTGGTGGCGAGGATAAAGTCGCCAGTCTTGCCTTTCATAGCGACGCCGAGGGCTTTTTCGGCGCGGCCGTACATGGGCGAGGTGTCGATGAAGTTGGAGCCGACGGATAGGCAGTTGTCCATGATCTGGCGTCGGGCGGCGTAGCCTTCTGGGTCTTCGACGTCGAAGGTGGTAGCACTGCCCATGCCGATGACTGGGACTTGGAGGGTGGCGAGTTTGCGGGTGTTCATGATTAATCTCCCTGGCAAGGACCCTAAGCAGAGGAGGGGATAAACGCAGCGTGGCAGGCGGCACTGATAAAGTATCGTGCCTCTAGGGCTTACCCCTCATCCTTCGCCTTCTCCCACAAGGGGAGAAGGAATTTCCTTGGTCCTCATCAATTCCTTTTTCCGTCTCAAGCCTATACTGGCATCAGCTGCCCAAGAAGAAAGGGACGTGTAAATTTAGGAGCAGCGGGCGGTTTCCTTTTCTATGTAGTCGCGCATCTCTTTGGGGAGGGGGGCGATTTTGCCTGGGAGGGCGTTTTCAGCGATGCGGGAGGGTTTGGTGGTGGCGGGAATGGGGACGCCGATGCGTGGGTCTGCGAGAAGCCAGGCGAGGGCGGCCTGGCCCCAGGTCTGGATGCCGAACTCGGCCAGGGGGCCGATGTCGGGCTGGCGCTTGAGGCCGGTGGCGAGGGAGCCTTTGCCGGTGGGCCGCATGACCAGGACGCCCATGCCCAGATCGGCGGCCAGGGGGATGACCTCTTTTTCGACGGCGCGATCCTTGAGGTTGTAGGAGACCTGGATGGTATCGACGCGCTTGGTTTTCATGATACGCATCATTTCGGGCAGCATGTCGGGGTAGCCGTAGGTGATGCCGATGAGGTCGATTTTGCCTTCGGACTTGAGCTTTTCGAGATAGGGAAGGTGGGTTTCCCAGTCGACGAGGTTATGAATCTGGATAAGCTCAATGTGGTCGGTCTTCATCAACTCGAAGGAGCGGGCGATTTGGGCGCGGCCAGTCTCCTTGCCGGCGGCCCAGACCTTGGTGGCGAGCTGGAACTTGTCGCGGCGGCCTTCGATGACCTTGCCGATGACCTCCTCGGCGCGACCGTACATGGGGGAGGTGTCGATGAGGGTGACGCCCTCGTCGATGCAGGCGTCCATGATCTGGCGTCGGACGGCGATGTCCTCGTCCTTATAGACGTCGTAGGTCTGGGCGCTGCCCATGCCGATGGAGCTGACTTTCAGGTTTCGGAGGCTGCGCTGTCGCATTTTGCCGGTTTTTTGTTTAGTGGCCATTGTTGCTCCTCAATTGATGGTTTGGGGCGGGTTGCGCCGCGTGTGTTCGTTGGGGCGTATTATAGACGAAAGCTGGGGGATGGTGTGGAACTCATGATCCTTTAGCTGAAAAGGCAACCTTGTTTTAAATCTGGATACCATCCCCTGGCCCCTTTCCCTCGGGGGGTACTCGGGACAGGTCCGATTACATCGGACTCGTCGATATATGCTTAAAGGTAGCGGAGCACTTTGCAATAGGAGAAGAAGGGGAACCTGATGTGGCAAACCTAGAACACCTTCTCGCTGAGAGTCTTCGAGTAAAGCTGATGAAGCGTGGTGTGGTAAAGTATTTATTGAATCCAATGGTGATTGTTTTTGAGGTGGCGCATGGCTGAATTAGAGACGATGTCGAGAACGGACAAGAACCTCTGGAACGCCATTATCGGCGAGGCCATGGCGATGCTGAAGTACAACGCCTACGCGGCCAAGGCCATGGAGGAGGGGCATCCGGAGATTGCGCAGATTTTTCAAGAGACGGCGGGGGCGGAGAACATCCACGGCGTCAATCATTTGAAGACTGCCGGCGCGGTGCGCTCCACGTTGGAGAACCTGAAAGAGGTAACACAGGGCGAGGCTAAGGAGATAAACAGCCGGTACCCTCGAATGATACGGGACGCGCTGGACGAGGGGCGTCGGGACGCGGCACGAGCGTTCACGATGGCGATGGACCGGGAGCGGCACCACTTAGAGTCGTTCCTGAAGGCCATTAGCGTAATGGAGGGCAAGCTCAACGGGAAGCAAGAGGATAAGGCACGGCTGGCGCCGCCTCGGCTCCCTGATATTTCCGACGCGGATGTTGCTGAATTGGATATACCCAAGACCGAGACCGCGACAGCGGTCGCGCCGCAGGAGAAGAAGCACGACGACATTCACGTGGCCGAGGCCCAGTCCGAGTTTCCGGAGGCGGTGCGGGAGGTGGAGAGGGAGCGGTGGCGGGTGGCGGCTTTCGGGCGGATTCGGGAGGTGGTGTTCGGGGCGCAGGACGGGCTGATGAGCACGGTGGCGCTGGTAACCGCAGTGGGGGCGGCGGTGGCCGCCAGCGACACGACGACGGTGGTCATCGCGGGGCTGGCGGGGGCGCTGGCGGGCATGGTGTCGATGGCGACGGGGACGTATTTGGGGACGAAGGCAGAGCGGGATGTGTTCACGGCGGAGATTGAGAAAGAGGCCAAGGAGCTGGAGGAGAACCCGGCGGAGGAGATGGCAGAGCTGGTGTTCCTGTACCACCAGCAGGGCATGAACTATCACGAGGCGCGGGAAATGGCGGAGCATATCGCGTCGGATAAGGAGCTATGGCTGAGGACACTGGTGGAGAAGGAGTTGGGCATCGACCCGGATCTGGCGTCGAACCCTTTAAAGGACGCGTTGACCATGGGGGCGGCGTTTATCATCGGCGCCATCATACCGATTATGCCGTACTTCTTCGAGGAGGGATGGAGGGCCATCGGCATATCGGTGGCGCTGGCGCTGGGTTCGTTATTTGTACTGGGGATGGCGAAGGGGCGGCTGGTGCAGCGGAAGCCGCTTTTGCAGGGGTTAGAGATTATGACGATTGGCGCGATATCGGCGGGCCTGGGGTACTTTTTGGGTGAGGTGATTCCTCGGTTAGTATAGTTACGGAGGACGACTTTACTGCCTAAGGGTTGTCCGAGATGTGAGCGCACACAGCGCCAAGACCCCGACCCCCCTAACCTAGCCTTTCCCTCCCTCGGGGGATACTCGGGACAGGCCTCAAGGTGGCTGGCGCTAGTTTTCTGGTACAAAATGTGAAGAGGAAGGAGCGAGGCCAGTGTAAGGTGTGGCAGAGCCTGGCGGACGGAGCGTAGTGCTAGGGCTTCACCCTCAACCTGCGCCTTCCCCCATCAAGGGGGAAGGAATTTTCTTGGTGGCGCTCAGTCCTTAGCTAAGCCACAATTCTCCACTGGCATCAGGCGTTCAAGTGAAGAGAGGACCAGAAAGGGCTTTAGGTAGGTAGAAAGTGTTGTTGTAGGACTTTCAAGAATACCTTCATGCGAATGTAAAGGATGGAGTATTATGGCTAATTTTCATACGCTTACGGTGAGTTCGGCGAGCACGGGGATAAAGGGGAGGTGTGTGACCAGCGCGCGGACGAACCATTTCGTGGTCGATGACGTGGACTATGTGGGCGGGCCCAACGAGGCGATTACGGCGGGGGAGGCGTTCTTTTCTGGGCTGACGGCCTGCGCGGTGCTGATGCTGCAACGGCTGTCGAGGGAGAAGGAGTACCCGCTGTCCGGGGTGTCGGTGTCGCTGGACGCGACTCGCGACACGGAGAAGGTACACGAGGTGCATTCGATATACGACCGGGTGCGCATGATGTTTGAGTTGGTGGGGGTGGACAAGACGCAGGCGAAGGACTTAGTGGACACGTATCAGCGGCGTTGACCGCTTTACGGATCGGTCGCCGTGGCGACCCCGGAGACTAGGGTGGAGTATGTGGTGAGGAAGGGGTAGAGTCTAAGCGAGATTTTTAAATAGCTATTCTCGTTCTTAATCGAGGCGCCCTCATCACCCTTAGTCCCTCTTCTCCCGACTACGGGAGAAGAGGGAAAGAAAAATAAGAGCACCTCATCACCCCCTATCCCCCTCTTCTCCTTTGCAATAGGAGAAGAGGGGGTACCAGACAGGGGGACCAAAAACCACTTGTTGTAGTACTGCCGCTATTTGACTACTTATTCCTGCCATCATGAACGGCTGGCGCTTTGTGGTTGAAGTCCTTCTTTTATTGGGTCGATTTCCAGCATGCGGAGGGACATGAGGCGGCCGAAGTGGAACTGAAGGGTGTAGGCTACGTCTTCCAGGGAGACGGGTTTGCCTAGAAGGGCCTGCATGGAGGCAACACTTTTATCGGTAATGCCGCAGGGGATAATGTGCTGGAAGTAGGAGAGGTCGGGGGAGACGTTGAGGGCGAGGCCGTGGTGGGCGACGCCCCGGCTGATTTTGACGCCGATGGCGCCGATTTTGGCGTCTTTGACCCAGACGCCGGTGAGGCCTGGGATGAGGGTGGCCTGGAGGCCGTAGTCGGCGAGGGTGCTGATCATGACCTGCTCAAGGGTGCGGACGTATTTAAGGGGGCCGCCCCAGTCTCGCAGGTTGACGATGGGGTAGGCGACGAGCTGGCCGGGGCCGTGGTAGGTGACCTGGCCGCCGCGGTCGGACTCGACGACCTGGACGCCGAGGGTTTGGAGGCGCGCTTCATCTAAGAGGATGTCCTGTCGCTGGCCTCGTCGGCCAAGGGTGTAGACGTGGGGGTGTTGGAGGAGGAGGAGGGTGTTGGGCCGCTGGGCGCGGGAGACCTGGTCTACGAGGTGTTTTTGGAGGTCCCAGGCATGGTGGTATTCGATTAGGCCGAGGTGGGCGACGTGGCAGAGATCCATATCAGTACCTTGTAAGAGAAGCTAACCTTGTTCTTAAGCGGGATACCTTCATCCCCTGGCCCCTTCTTCCTGCTGGAAGAAGGGGAAGAGAAAAAGAGGAACCACAACCCCCTCCTTCGGCCAGGCTCAGGACGGCGTCTAACTCCCTCTTCTCCTTTGTAATAGGAGAAGAGGGAGAACCTGAGGGGATAGCCCGAACCCGTCGGTTCAAAAGGTTCGCGTTTTTCATAAGCCAATCCACAAGTATGAGTCAGGCATACAGAGGGGATAGACGGCGATCGCTGATTAGTGGAGGGGGGTGTCTGCGCCCATGCGTTCCAGCTTGCGTTTGACGGACTGGAGGAAGGTGCCGACCTCTGCGCCGTCTAGGATGCGGTGGTCGAAGGAGAGGCAGAGGTTCATCATGGAGCGGATGGTGATGGCGTCGTTGATGACGACGGGACGTTTCTGGATGGTCTCGGTGGTGAGGATAGCGGCCTGGGGGTGGTTGATGATGGGCCGGCTGATGATGGTGCCGATGGCGCCGGTGTTGTTGACGCTGAAGGTGCCGCCCTGAACGTCGGCGAGGGTCAGCTTGTTCTGGCGGGCGCGGTCGGCCAGGTCGCGGACGGCCTTGTTGAGGCGGGCGACGCTCATGGCGTCGGCGTCGTGGATGACGGGCACGACGAGGCCTTCGGGCGCGGCGGCGGCGACGCCTATGTTGATGCGCTTCTTGAGGATAATTTTGCCGTCGCGCCAGGTGGAGTTAAGGAGGGGATGCTCTTTGAGGGACTCGACTACGGCTTTGATGACGAAGGGGAGGGCGGTGAGGTCCACGCCTTCGCGGCGCTTGAAGTCCTCTCGAACAGCCTGACGGCGCTTCACGAGTTCTGTAACATCGGCTTCGATCATGGCCCATGCGTGGGGGATTTCGGCGGCGCTGCGGGCCATGTGCTGGGCGATGGTGCGCCGGATGGGGGAGACAGCGACTTCTTCCTCGTCGGCGCTGGGACGGGTGGGGGTTGAGGGGGCTGGTGTGGGAGTCCGGGCCGGGGCCGCGACGCCGGCTTTGGGGCGGGACTCAACGTATTCGAGGACGTCTTTCTTGGTCACGCGGCCTGCCATGCCGGTGCCCTTGACCTGAGCGAGGTCTATGGCGTGTTCTTTGGCAAGTTTCATGACGATGGGGGAGTAGAAGCGTTCTTCGGTGGCGACGGAGGCGCCAGCCGGGGTCTCAGAGGGCTGGCCGTTGGGGCCTGCGCCGCCGCCGGTAGGGCCGACGCCAAGGCTGTCTTCGACTAGCGTGCCGATGGTGTTGGGGGTAGAGGGCGCCGTGGGAACCGTGGCGGGCGCGCTGTGGGAGGACGGCTGGGCCTGGAGGGCGGCAGGGTCAGAGGTCTCAAGCTCGGCGATGGGGGCGCCCATGGGGATGGTGGCGCCTTCCTGGGCGAGGATGCGGGTGATGACGCCGTCGTAGGGAGAAGGGACCTCCATATTGACCTTGTCGGTGACGACTTCAACGAGGGGGTCGAACTTGGAGACCTTATCGCCGGGCTTTTTCAGCCACTTGTCGATAACGCCTTCGACGACGGACTCGCCCACCTGGGGAAGCTCGATGAGGATTTTAGCCATAGCCTGCTAGTAGGCCGCCAACTCGCGGAGGGCGGCGGAAATCTTGTCGGGGTTGAGCATGTAGGCGCTTTCGAGGGTAGGAGCGAAGGCCATGCCCGGGGCGTCGGGGCCGCCGATGCGATGGATAGGCGCGTCGAGATACTCGAAGGCGTCGGCGGCGATGATGGCGGCGACTTCAGCGCCGACTCCGCCGATGACGTTGGCCTCGTGGGCGATAAGGACCTTGCCGGTCTTCCTGGCGGAGGCGAGGATGGTGTCCTTGTCCAGGGGCCGCAGGGTACGGAGGTCGACGACCTCCACGCTGACGCCCTCTTTTTCCAGCCGGGCGGCGGCTTCCAGGCTGTAATGCATGGTGAGGCCATAGGAGAAGAGGCTGATGTCGGAACCCTGCCGCTTAACGTCGGCGACGCCGATGGGGATGATGTAGTCGCCGTCGGGGACTTCGCCACGGACGGCGCGGTAGGTCTTTTTGTGCTCGAGGAAGATGACAGGGTTGTTATCTCGAATAGAGGCTTTGAGGAGGCCCTTGGCGTCGTAGGGGGTAGCAGGGGTGATGACCTTGAGGCCGGGGGTGTTGTAGAGATAGCCTTCGATGCTCTGGGAGTGGTAGAGACCGCCGAGGACGCCGCCGCCGTAGGGGATGCGGACGACCATGGGGACGCTGAGGGCGCCGTTGCTGCCGTAGTGGGCGCGGGAGGCCTCGCCGATGATCTGGTTACAGGCGGGCCACCAGAAGTCGGAGAATTGGATTTCTGCGATGGGGCGGAGGCCCTTGAAGGCGAGGCCGACGGAGATGCCGGCGATGGAGGCCTCGGCGAGGGGGGTATCGATGACGCGGGCTTCGCCGAACTCTTCGATGAAGCCCTGGGTGGCGAGGAAGACGCCGCCGCGCTTGCCGACGTCCTCGCCCAGGACCATAACGCGGGAGTCGGCGCGCATCTCCTCCAGCATGGCTTCACGGATGGCTTCGATGACAGATTTTGCGGCCATAGAAGCTCCCTTTAGAGTCTTACGCTAGTTTTTTGAGACTGAATCGGAGAGTAGGGAATGGTTGGTATTAATGCTCGAATTGTGTCCACAGGGTTTCAACCCTCATCTCGCCACGGCGAGTCTTCAACCTGCGCCTTCTCCCACAAGGGGAGAAGGAATTTCCTTGGAGCCGAGCAGTACATTTTTGCGCCTCAAGTGTGAGCTACTGCAGGACACTTAGGGAGAATAAACGTGGTTTAGGAGGGTGGAGGGATCAGGCCAAGGCTCCTTCTCCGCCGCCTCGGTGGCCTGGTCAATCTTCTCTTTTACCTGGGCCTGGATAAGCCGGTCTTGCTCGTCAGTGATGACTCCGTGTTCGAGGAGATAGGAGCGGAAGATGGGTAGGGGGTCACGGCGGCGCACGAGGTCCAGTTCTTCCGGGGTGCGGTACTTGCGGTCGTCGTCGTCGGAGGTGTGAGGTTTCAGACGCTCGACCTTGAACTCGAGGAGGGTGGGGCCGCCGTCCTTGGAGCGGGCGCGCTGGATGGCCTCGCGGGTGTGTTTTATGACAGACAGGATATCCATGCCGTCAATGGAGTAGCCGGGGAAGCCGTAGCCGGGGGCGCGGTCGGCGAGGTTGTCGATGGCCATCTGCTTTCGTTGGGGGACGGATATGGCGAGCTTGTTGTTGTAGCAGATAAAGACAATGGGAAGCTTATGGATGCCGGCGAAGTTCATAGCCTCATGGGCCTCGCCCTCACTGGAGCCGCCGTCGCCGAAGGAGACGAGGACTACTGTGTCCTCGCCCAGGGTCTTGCAGCCCAGGGCGTAGCCGGTGGCATGGCAGAGGCTGGAGCCGACAACATTGGAGTTGATGATGATGGGGTGTTTGGGGGAGTAGCCCTGGAAGAGGAACTGACGGCCGGCGTTGAAAGCGTCAGCGGCCTTGCCGTAGTGGGCCACCATGATATCCAGAGGCGAGAGGCCCAGCATGAGGCGGAGGGGAAGCTCGCGGTAATAAGAGAAGAAGAAGCATCCGCCTTCCTGGAGGGCGGCAAAGGCGTTGCCGACGGAGGCGGACTCGAGGCCCTGGCAGGAGGCTAGGAGGGGGACTTTGCCCTGGCGGTTCAAGGCCCAGAGGCGTTCGTCCAAGCCACGAGCCAGGACCATCTTGGAGTAGAGCTCGAGCATCTGGGAGTCGGAGACGCTCAAGTCGTGGTGGGGCAGTGATGCGCTGTGGCTGGTGGCTGGTCGTTCTTTTAGCTGGGCCATGTTAACCTCCCAGTCGTCTGAAAAACACTTGGGGGCATTTGATGTGCCCCCAGGAATTTTCCGTGCGTATGTGTCTCAGGGCCGAAGCCCTTGGTAATTATGATAGCCTCAATAATTATCCTCATGAATTGCGCTGTGTAATGAATTGGTTGATGCAAGAGATACGCTATCCCAGATTAGCGGATGAGAGCATAATTCGATTCTAGCCAAGGGGTAGGGGCAAGTCAAGGATAAACTGCGAAGGAAAGCCAGCCTTTTGTGCGCTACGTAAAGCAGCTATAATCTGGCTGGCTGGCCGTCGATTAGGGCTAGTCTTAAAATGGGCAGCTAGTTATTCCAGCAGAGGTGCGCATGGCAGAGGAGTTTAGAAAGGCAGCTACGACCGCTGAGATCCCGCCGGGGAAGCTGAAGGTGGTGGAGATAGGGACGGAACGGGTTATGATTGTGAACCTAGGCGGGGAGTTTTACGCTGTCGGGGAGGAGTGCACACACGCGGGCGGGCTGCTTTCGGAGGGGTATTTTGACGGCCACCTGGTGGAGTGCCCGATACACGCGGCGATATTTAATATCAAGACGGGGCAGCCGGAGTCGCCGCCGGCTGACGAGGCGTTGTCTGTATATGAAGTGAGGGTGAGCGGAGAGGACGTTTTGGTGGGGAGGAAGAAGTAGGTGGGCGTTGCAGGGATGGTCGAGGTCACCTCGCCCCTACAAAAATAGTGGATTCATCCAGCCTAAGATGAGGCCAGGTTTGATGTGAGAACAGATTCTTCGACTAAGTCCTTCCGAGTACAGAAGGACTTAGCTCAGAATGACAAGAATGCGTTTAGGCGTTGGCCGTGGGGTATTCGGTGGTGACGACGGTGTGGATGCCGCCTCGGACTTTGTAGTCCAGGGTTATTTTCATGCTGCGGGGGCGGCATAGGGCGACGAGGTCGTTGAGGATGCGGTTGGCGGCGTGCTCCTGGACGATGCCAACGTCTCGATACGAGAACAGATAGTACTTAAGGGACTTGAGCTCGATGACTTTGTCCGACGGCGTGTAGTGGATGGTGAGGACGCCGTAGTCGGGGAGGCCGGTCCAGGGGCAGACGGCGGTGAATTCGTCGGTGTCGATTTTGACTTCAGCCGGCTGGTCGGGGTATTCGTACTCGAAGGCTAGTAGGCATCCGGTGTCGATAACCTCCTCGCCTTTCCATTTGATCTCCCTGTCCAGGGACAGGTACTGCTCTTTTAGCTCAGGAATTTTCGCCACTAGAAGCCTCCGATGCGGAGTAAGTAAGGTCTATTTTAGCCGATTAGCTGGTCGGCGATAGCGGGATTGTCGGCGCGGAACTGGTCCTGGACCTGGCGGGCAGCGACTTCGAAGGGATTCTGTCGGTAGCCGTGGCGGGCCAGGAAGAAGAGATAGGCGAGGAGGAAGAAGATGCCAAGGCGCTGGGCCTGGCGGGTGTGCTCGCGCTCGTGCTGCCAAAGGTGGTTGGGCGGAGGCCGGATGGCGATGAGGATATGGCCAAGGGTTATAGCGGCGTAGCCGCGTTTGGCGAGGAAGAGGTGGGCGAAGCCCCGGTTGCCGACGCAGAGGAGGACGCCGCCGCGGAGGCCGAGGGAGGGGAAGGAGAGGAGGGCCAGGGGGAGGCCGAGGACGGTGACGGGGAGGCTCCAGAGGAAGCCCCAGATGGTGAGGGGACGGTTGTAGGGTTTCATTTTATAAGATGGCCTGTCTGCGGGAACGACATGTTGGTTTGGGGATGAACAGGGAGTGTTGGCTCTGATGAGTGTCTTGTAGTGCTAGGGATTCACCCCTCATGCTACGCCTTCTCCTCCCTCGGGGGTACTCGGGACAGGCACAAGGGGAGAAGGAATTTCCTTGGTGCCGGTCAGCCCTCTTTATATGCTTCAAACCTCGACAAGATCTAAGCATTTTGAGAGAGAAAGGAATTTTCTGGACAGAGCAATCACTCAAGATATCGAGGCTCAATGACATCGGGCGGTTAGCGGAGTTCTTTGGGGAGGACGAAGGTTACGTCTTCATCGACGCCTTTGAGGGTGGAGACTTCCTCGGGCTTGAGGGCTTCTATGACCTCTTCCACCAAGATTTCCGGGGTGGAGGCGCCGGAGGTGATGCCGACGCGCTGGACGCCCTCCAACCACTCGTTTTTCAGTTCGTTGGCGCCGTTGATGAGGTAGGCGGGGACGCCATAACTTTCGGCCACCTCACGGAGGCGGTTGCAGTTGGAGGAGTTCTCGGCGCCGATGACCAGGACCAGGTCCACAACTTTGGCGAGCTTTTTGACGGCCTCCTGGCGGTTGGTGGTGGCGTAACAGACGTCGTTGCGGATAATGGCGCTGGGGAAGCGTTCCTTGATGCGGCCGATGGCTTTGGCGGTATCGTCCACGGAGAGGGTAGTCTGGGTGAGGACAGCGATTTCCGTGTTGGGATTCCAAGATGGGACGTCGTTGACGTGACGGTCGTCGATGAGGAGCATGGGGGACTGGCCCATGGTGCCGCGGACTTCGGCGTGGCCGCGGTGGCCAACGAGGACGAGCTTTTTGCCTTCTCGGCTGTACTTGAGGGCCTCGTTGTGAACGCGCGTAACGAGGGGGCAGGTGGCGTCGATGACGCGAAGGCTCCGGTCTTTGGCCTTCTGGAAGTCTTCGGGCGGCGAGCCGTGGGCGGAGAAGACGACGGTGGAGCCGGGGGGGATTTCATCCACGTCCTCGACGGTGATGGCGCCTTTCTTTTCGAGGGCGGCGACGACGTAGGGGTTGTGGACGATCTGGTGCTTTACATAAATGGGCGGGTTAAAGCGCTCGAGGCAGAGTTCAACGACTTCGATAGCGCGGACTACCCCGGCGCAGAAGCCCCGGGGTGCGCTAAGGACTACTTCCATGACTCGCCTTCCCATTTAGGTTCAGAGGTCATGGTAGCATCAGGGAGAGTTAGTGGGCAAGAAGAAGTACGAGTGAAGATAAGGTTCCTTGGATAGTTGGCATTAATTGCGGATGGTTGACAGGAATTGCGGACGGCAAGGAAAGTGGAGTGTGTCACTGATAAGGCTAGCGGAGTTACCGTCATAACTGATTCTTCGACTGCGTCGGAGCACCGACTTCGTTCAGAATGACAGAATACTTCTTTTCATAAGCCACAATCCTCAACTGGCGACAGACGTTCAGGGAAGAGTGGTGTTAGGAGGAATGGGCGGAAAGGTAGCATCCGGAGGCGAGGAAGGAGTAGGGCGAAGGCTTTGCCTGTTTTTGCAAGAGAAGCGTCCGCTGGCTGGCGGTCCGATGGCCTTTTGAAGCGAATTTGGGCGTGGAGGGCGGGATGAAATAAGGGCGAGACTTCCCAATTTTCTGGTCCAGGGTTGACTTGACGCAGCCCGATGGAAAACGGCTTTTAGGGGAGTCCTCCAAAGAGTCTTTGAATTCGACTATATCCAGAGCGGCCTTGATGATGTCCTGGACTCGGGCAACCTGTTTTTCGACGGTAGAGATGGGGAACTGGTTAGGGAGGGGCTTCCTGATCTCTAGGATATAGCCGCCGTCGAGGGTGCGGTACTCGAAGCCGTCTTTCAGGGGGAGCCAGTTGCCGCCAGTGATAGCGCGGCCTGGTATTTGGGGCAGGTGGGAGTCCGCCGCGCCGTGGCAGCGGACTACGATTTCGGAGGGGAAGCTGAGGTAGATGCCGCAGGAATATCGAGGAGCTTTGCGGCGGGACTTAAGCTGCCAGCCCATCCAATCGCCGATGCTGGCGGGGGAATGGCCTTCGTTCTTGCCGGCGCTCAAGCCTTGAGCTTCCAGCGCCCATCGAACTTGCATCAGGAGGCTGACAACGCTTGGGAGGTCGCTGGATGTGGGGGCGTGATGGAGCTTCTCGACCGCGAGGCCGTTCTCCTTCAGGAACTGTCGAAAGGTTTGAATGAGGCCGCGGGTACGTAGAGCGTCTTCCATGCTGGAGGGGCCGGCTGGCAGCGACTCGTCGATTTCTCCTAGGAGCTGCGAGGCCCTAAGCCAGGAGGATTCAAAGGTAGAAGACGCCTTATGGGACTGCCCGCCGAAGGGGGTGAGGAGAAGAAGGGTGGCGCGCACGCCTTGCCGCGCTCCCTCATTGGCTAACGACGCGTGGAGAGCGCGAACTTGGGGAGCAAGCCGTTTTGGGTTTGCCCGCTTAGACTCGGTGACCTTCAGGAAGGCGAGGAGTCCGGGGGCGGTGATAATGATGTCGGGTTCACCGTCGGCGTGGTCAGCCATGGGACTCTCTATATCCCAATCGCCCTGCAAATGAAGATTGGCGTCCGGGAACAAGCGGTTGAGGAAGTCGGAGGCGATGGGGGAATGGCTGGCCCGTTCGTGTTGGAGGAGCTTTTTTATCACAAAGACCAGGGCCGCGGCGTAGAACCTGGCCGCAGGCGGCGGGTGGGGAGGCCTCTGGCGCCCCATTGGAGGAAGGCCTGGAATAGATTTTCGCGGGCGGGTACCTGGGCCACAACTGCTCCGAGGGTAGTTTTCATAACTTTAGCAGTGGTTAGATGTGGCAGGTATCAGCCGTTAAGGGGGCGCGGCACTGTACGAAAGGGCAAACTTGGAGCTCCCTGCATTGATGAGCTTTGTCTGAAAAGCTAGCCTTGGCTTTAACCGAGAGGCCCTCATCACCCTTTATCTCGCCACGGCGAGCTTACAGCCCTCTTCTCCCAACTACGGGAGAAGAGGGAAAGAAAATAAACCACCACAACCCCCTCCTTCGGCCCGCCTGAGGCGGGCTCGGGACAGCGTCTAGCTCCCCCTGCGCCTTCCAGGCCGAAGGGGGAGAACCAGAATGGGTAACGCTCGCTTCAAACCACTAGTCTTACCTGAACGCAACTGTACGAACTATGAAAGTCTGAAGGCCGAACAGGCTCATTAGGGACGAAACTAATTCTAATGCGCGTTTAGCACGTCCAGGTATTTGAGGCCGGAGCCGGTGTTCATGAGGATGATGGTCTCGTCGCCTTTGAAGAAGTTTTGCTTGAGGAGTTGTTTGAGGCCGGCCAGGGTGGCGGCGCCCTCAGGGCATGCGAAGACGCCCTCGGCGGCGCCTAGCTCTTTCATGGCGGCGACCATATCGCGGTCAGGGACCGGGAGGGCTGTGCCGCCGGTCTCGCGTAACACTTTGAGGATTATGTAGTCGGCGAAGACACCGGGAACGCGGAGGCCGCTGGCGAGGGTGTGAGCGTTGGGGTAGGGCTCGGCCTTGTCGGCGCCCTCGCGGTAGGCTTTGACGAGGGGCTGGCAGCCTTCCGCCTGGATGGAGACAAACTTGGGCTGGGGCGAGTCGATCCAGCCTAGCTCGCGAAGCTCGTTGAAGGCTTTATGCATGCCGACGATTCCGGTGCCGCCGCCGGTGGGGTAGATAATGGCGTCGGGGGCCCTCCAGCCCAGGTCGATGGCTAGCTCCAGGGCCATGGTCTTTTTGCCTTCGGCGCGGTAAGGCTCGCGAAGGGTGGATAGGTCGAAGAGGCCTTCTTTTTTAGCCTTTTCCTGCGAGATGCGGCCAGCGTCGCTGATGAGGCCGTCGACGAGGTTGAGGTTGGAGCCGAGGACCTGGCATTCGATCTTGTTGGCGTCGGGAGCGTCCTTGGGCATGAAGACATAGGACTCGAGGCCACCGCGGGCGGCGTAAGCGGCCAGGGCGCCGCCGGCATTGCCGGCGGTGGGTATAGTGACGCGCATCTGGCCGACCTCTTTGGCTTTGGAGACGGCGGCGGAGAGGCCTCGCGCTTTAAAGGAGCCGGTGGGGTTGAGGCCTTCGTCCTTGAGGTAGAGGTTCTTGAGGCCTAGCTTTTTGCCGAGGCGCTCGGCTTTGAGGAGGGGCGTGCCGCCTTCGCCCAGGGAGACGACGTTTCGCTCATTGAGGACTGGCATAAGCTCGAAGAAACGCCACATGCTGTTGCCTCGGCCCTGGAAGGCTTTGGGGGTGATTTCGCGGCGGGCTTTGGGGAGGTCGTAGCGGGCGAAGAGGACCTTGCCACAGTCGGGGCAGGTGCGGATGGCCTGGGCGTGGGGATGGGTCTTGCCGCAGGCGGTGCATTCCAGGTGGGTGAGGTAGCTCTTCATCAGCCAGGCGCTCCTTGAGAGTGATACATGCGGTATTGTATCATGGCGCCAAGCGTAAATCGGGACTGAGTTAGACTTGCTCAAAAAGGAGACAGTAATGCCTACAATCGTTGAAGAGTATGTAAAGAAGCACCCCAAGGCGGCGGCGCTGTTCAAACAGTCAGCGGAGACGTTTCCGGACGGCGTCACGCACGACACGCGATATATGACGCCCTTCCCGCTGTATATCACCGAGGCCAGAGGCGGCCTCAAATGGGACGTGGACGGCTTTGAGTACGTCGACTATGTATCGGGTCATGGGGCGCTGATCCTGGGTCACTCGCATCAGGCTATCGTAAAGGTGGTACAGGACCAGATGGCGAAGGGCACGCACCTGGGGGCGAACACGGAGTATGAGCTGAGGTGGGGCAAGGCAATCAAAGCGCTGATGCCGTCGGTGGAGAAGATACGGTTCCATAGCTCGGGCACCGAGGCCACCCTGATGGCGATGCGTATGGCGCGGGCGTACACGGGCAAGAACAAGATTGTAAAGTTCCAGGACCACTTCCACGGCTGGCACGACTACGCTATGGCCGGCGGCGACGGGAGTCCTGGCGGCATTCCGGCCAGCACATGGGAATCGATGGCGGTGGTGCCGTCGGGGGACTTGCAGGCGCTGGACAGGCTGCTGTCGAAGGACAAGGACGTGGCCGGGGTTATCAGCGAGCCGACGGGACCGCACATGGGCCAGTACCCGCTGAAGAACCCGGATTATTTGAAGAGCCTCAGGGAGATTACGCAGAAGCATGGCGTGGTGATGATACTGGACGAGGTGGTGACGGGTTTCCGGCTGTCTAAGGGTGGGGCCCAGGTGAAGTATGGCATTACACCTGACCTAACGACTATGGCCAAGATTGTGGCGGGAGGACTGCCGGGCGGCGCTGTGGGCGGCAAGGCCGACATCATCGACATGATTCAGCATCGAGGCGACGCGGCCTTTGACAACAAGAGGCGTGTGGCGCATAACGGGACGTTCAACGCCAACCCGCTGTCTGCGGTGGCGGGGTACACGGCCCTGGAAATGCTGGCCAAGGAGCCGATAAACGCCAGGGCTGACGCCACGGCGGCGGAGCTTCGCAAAGGCTTGAACGAGGTGTTCTCGAAGATGGAGGTGCCGGGCGTGGCCCACGGGGTGTCGTCGCTGGTGCTGATAGCCTTCGGCGTCGAGAGCGACCCGGAGGAGGTGTGGAAGGTGTCATCCGAGAAGCTGCACCATGGGGCCAAGGCCGGCGCGCTGCCCAATTTCAAGAAGTCGATGATCAACAATGGCGTGGACATTATGGGCGGACGAGGGTTCATCGTCAGCGCGGTGCATACGAAGAAAGACGTGGAGAAGACAGTGGGTGCCTTCGAGAAGACGCTGTCGGCCATGCGGAAGGAGAACCTGGTGTAGGTTCCGTTGATTGAGAGTTTGTTCAGGCCGCAGGCTGCACGCTTGCGGCCTGAATTGTTTCAAGGGGCAGGGGATATTCGCAGCGTGGAAGGTGACCATAATACTTGCATTGTGCTTCTAGGGTTTTACCCCTCACCTTCCCGATTAGCATCGGGATGTCACGATTACATGGGAATTAAGGTGTTCCATAATCCTCTCCCACAAGGGGAGAGGAAAGAAGAAGGGGAGAATCCAGGCTTGCTCAGTTAGGGTGTCCTTAGCAGAGCCGTCCAGCCAAACGTGGAGGATACGTGGATAAGAAATATGATTTGCTAATAGTCGGGGCAGGGGTGGCGGGGCTGACGGCGGGGCTGTACGCCGCGCGCTACGGCCTGCGGACGGCTGTGCTTGAGCGCATGATGCCCGGGGCGCAGATTATAAATGTGGAGCGAATCGAGAATTTTCCGGGGTTTCCGCAGGGTATATCGGGGGCGGAACTGGCGCCGCTGATACAGGAGCAGGCGATGAACGCGGGGGCGGAGATTTTGACGGATGAGGTTGTCGATTTGAGGCTGGAGGGGGAGGATAGGGTGCTGGCAACGGAGGAAGGCGAATACCGGGCGGCGGCGGTGATAGTGGCGGCGGGGTCGTCGCTGCGGAGGCTGGGGCTGGCGCGGGAGGAGGAGATGCAAGGGCGGGGACTGTCGCACTGCGCGACATGCGACGGGCCGCTGTTCCAGGACCAGGTGGTGGGAGTGGTCGGCGGCGGGGATTCGGCGGCGGACGAGGCGCTGACGCTGGCTAATTACGCGTCGAAGGTGGTGCTGTTCCATCGTCGAGGGGAGATGCGGACGCAGAGGGTCCTGCAAGAGCGGGTGGCGGGCAGCCCCAAGATTGAGGTACGATGGAACACTGTGGTGGAGGAGCTATTGGGGGATGAGATGTTGAGCGGGGTGAGGGTGAAGGACGGGCAGACGGGCGAGGCCGGGCAGGTGGAACTTTCTGGGCTGTTTGTATATGTGGGGTTGGAGCCGAACACTCGATTTGTAAGCAAGGCGCTGAAGCTGGACAAGGCCGGGCATATTGGGGTGGGGCTGGATATGGGGACGGAGATGCCGGGAGTGTTCGCGGCGGGGGATATCCGGCAGAGGTCGTCGGGGCAGCTAGCCAGCGCAGCGGGGGATGGGGCGACAGCGGCCATCAGCGCGTACAGGTACTTGAAGACAAAAAGAAGCAACTCGAAGGTTAGAGGTGGGTTGGGATGCTGGCGTTACTGAGGCGGCGGTTGTTGTGGGCGGCTTTTACCAAGCTATTCAAAAGGGAAGCACAATTCCTGAAGGAGCTGGCGGCGCATCCAAGGACGCCCTTGATTTCAAGGGGGCTGCTGGGGATGGCGACGCTGTATCTAGTCTCGCCTATCGACTTGGTGCCGGACTTTGTGCCAGTGTTAGGACAGCTGGACGACCTGTTGGTCGTCGGCGGACTGGTGTTTATGGCGGTGAAGCTGGCGCCGAGGGACGTGGTGGAGGAGTGCAGGATGCGGTGCGGGATGCTGAACAGGCCTACGGTTGAGGTTTCAAGACTGCGGTTGAAGTGATAGTTATCGATGGTGCGCGGAGCAAGGAGTTCAGTTTGACGCAAGCCTCTTATCGTAATCCCGTCAAACGTTTAATGGACAGCACATTCGTCGGTCTTAAGTGGGATACCATCCCCTTTATCCCCTTCCTGCTGGAAGGGGAAGAGAAAGTAGGATCACCTCATCACCCTCTAACTCCCTCTTCTCCTTTTCAATAGGAGAAGAGGGAGAACCTGACGAGATGGCCCAGGTTGGAGGTAGTTGAAAGGTCGTCTTTGGGCATAGGTCCCTTGACTACGTCTAAATACAAACTGCGTCTCAGAATGACAAAAGCGGCTAGGTGGCCTGCATCATGATGGAATGCATGTGGCGGGAGAAGCGCCAGAGTTCTGCCATAGCGTCGAGGCCGCCGGCTAGGTCGGGGGTGACGTGGCGGAAGATACCGTACTCGGTGTGGGTGACGTCTTTGTTGTTGGCTTTTAGGACATCGTAAAGACGCTGGGACTCGTAGGCGGGGACGAGATCGTCCTCGCGGTCGTGCATTATGAGGACACGGGCCTGGAGGTCGCCGAGGTATGTGGAAGGCGAGACCTGAAGCAAATTTTCGCGAGTCTTATCAGGCAGCCGCGAGATTGCCTCAGCGGCTTGTTCCATGGATGGGATGTTAAGGAGTTGGTAAGCGGCCTGTCCTTCTTGAGACAGAGCGTTCGGGTTTATGGTCTCAGGCGAGTTTTGCTGAAAGGTGTCTCTCAAGATCGCCCCCTCGTTATCGGGCAAGTCCCTGGTGATGTGAGTAATGAAGACTTCCCGGGTGAGCCTATCGGGTTCCCAATCGACATACTGGCCGTTGGAGAATTTCTTCCTGGTGGCAATGGCTAGCACCAATTCAGGCATACTGAAGTAAGGACCGAAGGCGTTGACGAAGGATACGTTCTCATTTATTTGGGGCTGGGAGGCGGCCATAAGGGCGTAGCTGGCGCCGACGCAGAAGCCGCCCATGCCGACTCGCTCAGGATCGACGAAGGGAAGGCTGTGGAGGTACTGGAAGGCGGCGACGAGGTTATGGATGTCGTCAGGCTCCATGCGCTTCTCTCGCATAGAGGGCGACCAGTAGAACAGCGTGACCATGTTGGAGCGGGCCAGGGCTTTGCCGAGGCGGAGGACGCGGGCGTCGTCAGGGCCGGCGGGGGCGACGCCGAGGAAGAGGAGGGCGGCGCCATAGGGGCCGTCGCCGGGAGGGCGGTATAGGTCGCCCTGGCCGATGCCGTCGGGGATGGGGAAGGTGACGCGCTGGACGATGGGTTCGTTAGTGAACCATTCCAGGGGCCGGACGGGCATGTTGAAGACCTGGGGAATGAAGAGGATGGACTTGGTGGTGGCGCGGCCTTGTCGGGTGGCGCCGAGGAAGACGGAGAGGGCGAGGAGGATTAGCAGTATGACGAGGCCCAAGGTTTTAAAGAAGCGCCTCATGGGACGCCTCCGGGGAGGTATTGGAATGAATCCTTCCCTTCAACGACCCTTGATGTAGGCTTAATCCTCTTTCCTTCACCTGCTCAGGACAAGTTCTCAAGGTCAGAAAGAATGAGATGGACAAAGCTAGGGAGGTACGGTTGAGCCTGGCGGACGGAGCGTGGAGCTAGGGTTTCACCCTCACCTTAAATCCTCTCCCATCAAGGGAGAGGAAATCGGAGGGGAAGGCTCTCCCCATCTAGACCTTGCCCGCTAAACAGGAAGGGTACCGAAGGTGTGGATAGTATACACCGTACTCTGATCTTCTAAAGACTGGAGGCGGCGGTTGTGGCTAGTAGCTCATCCAGGGTGCGGCGGAGGGTGTCCGGGTTGATGGGGCCGACTAGTTTTTTGACTACGTTGCCCTGGGCATCGATGAAGAATTTTTCGGGGATGCCACGGACGCCGTAGAGGATGGCGGCGCGGCCTCGAGGGTCGATGGCGTTGGGATATAGGACATTGAAGTCGTTTACAAACCGACGGATGGCTTGGTCTTTGTCCCAGATGGCGATGCCGACGAACTCGACGGGGCGGCCCTGGTATTCTTCGTAGACCTGGGAGAGGGCGGGGGCTTCGGCGCGGCAGGGCGGGCACCAGGAGGACCAGAAGTCGAGCATGACGACTTTGCCCCGGAGGGCGGAGAGGTCGATGGTGGAGCCGTCGATGGTGGTCATGGAGAGGTTGGGGGCGGGCTGGCTGGCGACGGCGACTTCGCCGAACTGGGAGTTGACGCCGAGGCCGCCGGGGTTGGCGCCGCTGCGGGCTAGCGCCCAGCCGAGGATGCCGAAGAGGGCGATGAGGGGTAGGGAGACCCAGAGGATGACCCACTGGCGGTGCGTCATGGCTTGGGCACCCCTACCCTACCCCGACCCCCTCTCTAGCTCTCCCCCCAAGGGGCGAGAGAACCAGAGGGAAGGGTTCAAAGGGAGGTGTGGCAGAGCCTGACGGACGTATCGTAGTGCTAGGGTTTCACCCTCACTCTCCACGGCGAGTCTTCGACCTTTATCCTCTCCCATCAAGGGAGAGGAAAGAAGAGAAGAGGCCCATAGCGTAATTAGTGAAGCGAAGCAGGTAGTGGGCACAGATTCTTCGACTACGCCTGAGTACAGGCTTCGCTCAGAATGACAATTCGTTTTCGTTTTAGGCATCGACAAGCGCTGGATGAGTAGTGAACTCTGCAAACTATCCATTACCTGGCGTAGTTCCATGGATGCCGGATTCCTGGCTTTGCATAAGGCTGGCTAGGCGGTGTTTGAGATGGGCGCGGCGGCGGCGGTATTGGGCCTCTTCTAGGGCCTGGGAGTCGTAGAGGTCATCGAGATGGGCGATTTCTTGCAAGAGTTGACGGGAGTCTGCGATAGCGGGTTGGGGTTGTTGGCGGAGGAGGGCGTAGGCGAGGAGGGCGAGGATGCCGAGGCCGAGGAAGGATGGGATGGCGATATAGGCGTAGGAGCCTTCAGTGAAGCCTTGCTGGATTCGCTGCCAGAGGGAGGGCTGAGGGAGGCCGGAGAAGTCGATGGAAAGAGTCGAACGCGAGCCTAAGTCACGGGCCTCCCAGACTCGATAGATGGCATCGCCGATGACGGCGCGCTGGGTTTCCTGGAGGCCGGGGCTGGAGACGACGCCTGCGCCCTGGGGGAGAAGGACTCGGAAGGCGGAGGCGCCCTGGAGGAGATTTTTGGACACGCTAAAGCCTTCGCCCTCGTAGGGGAGCTGGTAGGCGAAGGCGATTTGGTACTCGCCAGGCGGGATGGGGGAGTTAAGTCCGAAGCCGGTGCCGACGTTAATGACATTGCCCTGGGGCAGGTCTGAGTCCACCTGGAGGGCCTGGGCGTGGGGGGGAAAGGAGAACCGCAGCAAATTCATGGCGCTGGGCTGGCTGATATTGGGGACGAAGGTGCGGTTAAGTCGGTTAGTGAAGGAGACGATTTCGATGGCGTTAATCTCTCGTTTGGCACCGTCGATGTTACGGAGATACCAGAGGTAGCTGTCGAAGGTAATGGACGAGAGGTCGCGGGTGGTCTCGAAGACTTGCAGAGTTGGGTTGAGGTTGCCCTGGGAGGGGTCGAAGCGATGGCTGTAGGTGACGCCAAGGTATTCGGTGGAGAGGGCGTAAACTTTCCCTGCCTCGATAGGGACGTTATCGAAGGCCGACAGGCCCTGGGGGTTGGTAGTGGAGCGGAGGGTCTGAACGCCGCCGGCGGTGTCGAAGATGTGGAGGGTGACTTGCAGGCCGTCGGGGGGCGTGGCGCCGGCGGTGCCGTTGGCGACTTGGGCCTGGATGGCAGTGTGCTCCTGGGCGTGGGTTGCGGGACTGGGGGTCAGGAGCGCCAGGGTGGCGAGGACGGCTAGAACGAGAACCAGATGGAGAGATTTCATGACTCGGCTTTGCTTTTCAGACGCAGGCTGGTTATGGCGTCCTCGATGCGCTGGTCGAGGTCATGAGGGATGGGCTGGGACTGGCCGGGCGCAGCGTCGGGCTGCTGGCGCTTTCGCAGGAGGTCGGCGGCGGCGAGGCGGAGGGGGTGGAGGCGTTCCGTGTACTCCTGGTCGGTTAAATAGCCGACGTCGCGGTCTAGCTTGAGGCGTTCCATTTCGCTGAAGACGGCGCGGATTTCGGCGTCGCGGTCTGAATCGCCGCTGTCGCGCAACAAGGTGTTGTGGTAGCGGGCTTTGAGGAAGGGGATGGCGAGGACTACCAGGCAGAGGAGGGCTATAAGGATACCGATGATGGCGGCCATGTCAGGGGGTTGAGCCCGTTCTTGAGAGTGTTGGGGATGATTTTGTAGGAGAAGAGAAGGCGAGGCGTGCCAGTGATATACGTGGCGTTGTCGAGGTCATAACAGATTCTTCGACTACGCCTGAGTACAAGCCGATAAATCGAGCTTCCCTAATTGAATAGAAACTAAGGTTGGGGAGGCTTCGCTCAGAATGACAAAAACGCTTCTCATCTTCCGGCCTCAGTTCTCGGTTAGCAACAGGCGACTTAAGGGGAAGGGAATTATTGGCTCCTGGAAGTAGCTGATTAATCATGGGCGGGGATCTCTGGGGTGGGTTCTGGGCGCTGGCGCTGGGTCTGGGGGACACGGGCGGCGAGCCAGGCGGGGACGCCCGCAGGCCAGAGGGCGATGACGGTGCCAAGGATCATGATGGGGCCGGCTATCCACAGCCACCAGATGAGGGGGTTGATGAAAACTCGGAAGCCGATGACGTCGCTGCCCTCACGGCTTTCGCTGGGGACGACGTAGAGGTCCTGGACAGGCGTGGAGCGGATGCCGGCGCGGGTGGCGTTCATATTGAAGTCGGGGTAGAAGGTGCGCTGGGCCTCCAGGGTGGTGACGTGATCGCCGTTTTTGGTGATGTCGATGGTGTAGTAGGACTCGGTGCGGTCAGCGCGGGCAACGGTGCGGGAGTCGACGTAGCGGACGTTGTAGCCCTCGACGTTGGCCGACTGGCCGGGGGAGAGGAGGATGTCCTGCTGGCTACCGTAAAAGGAGGAGCCCACGATGCCCAGGGCTAGAACGACGATAGCCAGATGCACGACGTAGCCGCCGTATCTAGGGCGGTTGGAGGCCATGAGGAGGGCGAAGGCCTGGAGGGGATTCTCGCCGCGGCGGTGTCGTGTGCGCGTGCCGCGGAACCATTCGATGAGGATAGCGGCGGCAACAGCAGCCAGGAGGCTGAAGGCGAGGAGAGCGTAGGGCTTACGAACGCCTAGGACGGCCAGGGTGATGGCGACCACCAGGGCGGCGATAAGGGGCCATAGGAGGTTACGCTTGAGGATGGCGAAGTTGGCGCGGCGCCAGGGGAGCAGAGGGCCGACGCCCATGAGGAAGATGAGGCCAAGAAGAATTGGGCCATTGACATTGTTGTAGAACGGTTCGCCCACAGTGACGGTGACGCCGTTGATAAGCTCAGAGACAAGGGGGTAGACCACTCCCCAGAGGGTGACGAAGGCCACGCCGAGCAGAAGAAGGTTGTTGACCAAGAAGGCGGCCTCGCGGGAGAGGCTGGACTCCAGGGGGCGGGCGCTTTTCAGGAGGTTGAAGCGCCAGAAGAAGAGGGCGAAGGGGGCTATCACGCCGACAATGAGGAAGATGAGGAAGACCCAGCCCAGGGTGGAGGCGGCGAAGGAGTGGACGGAGGGGACGGGGCCGCCTCGGTTGATGAACATGCCGAAGAGGGAGAGGCCGAAGCTGATAAAGACCAAGGCCAGGTTCCACATTCGGAACATGCCGAATCGTTTCTGGACCATGATGGAGTGGATGAAGGCGGTGAGGCCGAGCCAGGGCATGAGGCCAGCGTTTTCGACGGGGTCCCAGGCCCAGTAGCCGCCCCAGCCCAGGATAGTGTAGGCCCACCAGCTTCCCAGGAGCAGACCGATGCCTAAAACAGCCCAGGCCAGGATGCCCCACACTCGCCCCATGTCCACCCACTCGTCGCCGACGCGCTTGGATAGGAGGGTGCCCAGGGCGAAGGCGAAGGGGATGCTGACCATTACGAGGCCGGTCATGAGCATAGGCGGGTGGAAGAACATGCCCGGGTGGACCAGCAGGGGGTTGATGCCTCGGCCGTCTGCGGGGACGACATCCAGCTTGGCGAAGGGGTTGGCGAGGGTGGTCATGACCGACAGGAAGAAGGCGAGAATGAGCATAAGGACGGCATTGGTGTAGGGGAGGCTGGGCCGGAACCGTGCGGGGGCCAGGGCTACGGCCAGGGTTGCCATCAGGGAGAGGGCGGTGGTGATGAAAAGGAGGGAGCCTTCGTTACCGGCGTAGAAGGCTACCCAGGTGTAAATTCGCGGCATGGCGAGGCTGCTGTGTTCGAAAACATATCGCAGTTCGAAATCGCGAGATAGGAAGGCGCTGACCAGGCTGAGAGTTGAGATAATCAGGGCAAGGGTGGCGAGGTAGGTGGCGTATCGAGCGCTGTCCACGAGGGCCAAATTGTTACGCAGCCTACCCAGGACGGAGCCGATGGCGGCGTAGCCGGCCAGGGCCAGGGAGATGAGCATGGCTATGAGGCCCAGGTCACCCACGGTCTGGCGCAGTCCTCGGAGGGTTGGAAGGGGTTTCTTCGGAAGGATTCTCAGGTGCAGGGTTTAAAGCGGCGTCGACCTGGGCGAGGTAGGGGGTGAGGGATGGGTCGTCGGCGGGTTGGGGAGGTAGAGTAGAGGGACCGGAGCGCATGGAGCGGAGGATGAAGAAGAGGATTAGCGCGGCGGCGGCCACGCCAATGGGCGGCACGACCCAGACGAGGAGGTGAGCGCCGGACCTGGGGGGCGCGGCGAGAACGGAAGGGCCGTAGCGCTCCTCGGAGGAGAAGTAGTCGAGGATCTGCTGCTTGGTCCAGCCCTCCGCCAGTTTTTCGCGGACGAAGGCGCGCATGTCCGCGGCCAGGGGGACCTGGGACTGGTCGATGGTCTCGGCAGGACAGACGGGGCACATGAGGGACTTGTCGATTTCCACAGCCTGCTGTTCCAGGGTCTTTGGTTGGGCGTCGCCGCAGGCTGAGAGGATAAGGATAAGGGAAACTATAAGGGCTAGCCAAAAACCGATGATGGGCCTAATCCGATCTAGTTCCAAAATATTTGTTCCAAGGAAGGTGCCACCATTTTACCAGGCACCGCTCCGTTATGGGCGCTACTGGCCGGTCAGACCCTCGCGCAGGTAGTTAATGATCATCCAGCGCTCCTCAGGCGTGAGGAGCTGCTGGAACCGGGGCATGACCTTGGGCTGATTTGGGTCGGTGAGGATGAGGTCGCGGTTGCTGATGATGCCGTAGAGGAAGCTGTCAGGAAGGGCTCTTACAGCCACTAGATTGGGGCTCAGTTTGGGGACGTAGCCATATTTCGCCATCATAGTTACGAGGACCTGGCCGTCGCCGAGGCCGGTAGCGCCGTGGCATTGGGAGCAGTTGATGGCGTATAGAAGCGCGCCGTGCTCGATGCCCTGGCCGGGTATGGGGTTGGTAATGGAGTCCAGGGCCTGAGGGGTAAGCAGCACCTCACGGCCAGTAGTGGGTACAGCGCCGTCAGGGGGCAAAAGGCGCGGCGGCTCCTGCTGGTGGTAGGAACGCTGGTAATGCATCTCGTAGAAGAAGTCGATGGGGTAGGAGCCGCGACCGCAGGCCGCGCCCAGCAGGGCGACGAGGAGGCCTGCCAAAGCGAGGAATACCAGTCGACTCTTGAGAGGGAACCCCGCACTAAGACCCCGACCCCCCATCCTAACCTCCCCCCTCAAGAGGGGAAGGAACCTGAGGGTAGCCAGCCGTGGTGCTAACCCGGTCCTAATAGCGGTAGCTTTTCTCATCGGATTGAGCATTAGGCGGCGGCCCGCTTGATTTCGACGGCGCCGGCCTGGGTCAAGGCCCGTTCGACGTCGCTTACTTTGGAGTCGTCGACCTCCACCACCAGACCAATGTAGCCTTCGGTGATGCGGTCGTCGTAAAGGCGCTTGCGGAAGTAGGGGAGGCGGGACTCGAAAAGGATGCCGAGGACAGTGAAAAGGATGGCGCCCAGCATGGTGCCTTCGTAGGAGATGATGGCCATAGCGGGGACGGAGAGGACGGGCTTGCCGCCGGTGATGAGGGGGTAGGAGACCTGGGTGCCGGCGGTGATGAGGATAGCGACGGTGAGGCCGAGCATGGCGCCGATGAAGGGGAAGACGTAGATTTTGTGGCTGATGTGCCGCTCGCCGAGGGCGCCTTCAGGATATGGCGTGTCGGTGAGGAAATCGTAGTCATTTTTGGTAAGGCCGGCGCGCTCCAGGGCGTCGCCTGCTTCGGCGGCGTACCCGGCGTCGGTAAAGAGGCCCATCAATTCTTTTTTAGCCACGAGACCACCTCACAGAAGGGTTAGTCTTCTCGAATGACGGCAGGCACGCGCCTGCGGCCAATCTTGATTTCATCTTTAAGGACCTGGCCCTCTTTTATGTCGAAGAGGGGAATAAGCGGGAACACTTTGGCGAAGAGGAGGAATAGAAGGAGGACCATGGCGAAGGTGCCCACGATGATGGTTATCTCCACGGCGCTGGGAGCATAGGTGTGCCACGTGCCAGTGAAGCCCTGCTTTCTGGCAAGGCCTGGGACTATGATAAGGAACCGCTCCAGCCACATGCCCACGTTCACCAGGAGGGTGGTGATGGTCATCCACAAGAAGCTGCGTCGAACGTCTCTAAAGAGCCAGAGGCCCAGGGGTATGAAGAAGGCGGTGATGATGAAGGTCAGGAAGAGCCAGGACCAGGGCGGCTCAAACATCTGCATGTGCCTGGTGGCCAGCTCGTCGCCCTCCTGGCCGTAGATGCCGAACATGAACTCCAGGGCGAAGAAGTAGAACCAGGCCAGGGCGATGACGATGAGGAGGCGGCCCAGGGCGTCGATGTGCTCGCGCCGGATGTAGTCCTCCCAGTTGAAGAGCCATCGTATAAAAATCATGACGGTGACGACGCCGGAGACGCCGGAGAGGACGGCGCCGATGACGAAGTAGGGAGCGAAAATGGTGGAGTGCCAGGCCTTAACGGAGATAGTCATGGAGAAGTCGAAGGACACGATGCTGTGAACCGAGACGAAGACGGGCAGGATGAGGGCGGAGAGGAGGATGCCGGCGATAGCCTGAAGTTTCCACTGCCGGGGAGAGCCTCGCCAGCCCATGGAGAGGACGGTATAAATCATGCGGCGGAGGCCGGTGCTGCGGTCGCGGAGGACGGCCAGGTCGGGGATGAGGGCGACGAAGACGAACATGATGCTGGAGGTGAGGTAGGTGTTGATGGCGGAGGGGTCCCAGACCAGGGCGGAGCGGACGTCGGGCCAGATGCCGCGCTGGAAGTCGAAGGGGAAGGCCCAGTAGAGAGTGCGCCAGGGGCGCCCGGTGTGGATGATGGGCATGGTGACGGCGGTCATGAGGGAGAAGATGGTGAGGACCTCAGCGGCGCGGGTGGCGGGGCGGCGCCATTCGGCCTTAGAGAGGCGGAGGATGGCGGAGAGCATGACGCCGGCGTGGCTGATGCCTATCCAAAAGACGAAGTTAGTGATCATGAAGCCCCAGAAGATGGGGCGATTGAGGCCGGTGACCCAGAGGCCCCGGTTTATCATATAGCCGGCGGCGGCGAAGGCGCCCAGAACGATGATGGTGAGGAAGCCGACGATGAGCCAGTACCTGTTGGAACTCTTGAAGATGTTCCCCAGCAGGTCCTTATTGATTTGCCGGTAGCTTAAAACTTTTGCTTCTTGCACGGGGTTGTTACTGCCTTGGATTAATCAGGCTTGCCTACCATCAAGAACCGGGACCGGAAGAGGGTGCGGACGCGCTGATACAGAAGCCCCTCCTTCATTTCCCAGATGGAAATGATGGGGATGAACTTGGCGGCAAGCATATAGAGAAAGACGGCGCCTGAAAGGGCTCCGATAATGATGAAGATATCGCCGGCGTTGGGGGTAACAGCGGCTGGCACGGTCTCCAGGCTAAAGGCCGTGACATCTTCAATGTTGAAGGCGGGGACGTAGAGACGGACCATCATGAAGAAGGCGCCGACCAGGATAAAGCAGGAGGCGAGGGTGGGTCCCCATACACTTTTGCGCACGGGGTTCCACATGAGGAGGCCGAAGAAGGGGATGAGCCAACTGCAGAAGATGTTGATTAGGAAAGGTATAAAGTAACTTTCGAACATGAAAGTCTTGAGGATGGTCTGCTCCACGGGCATACGGCCATACCAGAAGGTCATGAAGGCGGCGAACCAGAAGTAGGCCCATAGGAGGCAGAGGGCCATGAGAATTTTGCTGGAGGACCAAAAGACTTCCATGGGGAAGTATTTTTTGTAGCCGCCGAAGGTCCTGACCAGAAAGGCTGTGATGAGGACCAGGGCCAGGGCGCTCTGTATGCCGGTGAGGGCCTGGTGGGCGGGCATGATGGCGTCTTTCCAGCCGGGCACCAGGGACATGACGAAGTCCGTGTTGATGATGCTGAGCATGTAAATAAGGAGAAGGAAGTAGAAGGCGCCCATAATCGCCAGGACGGCGCGATGGAGTTTCCACTGGGCCTCGGTGCCGGTCCACCGACCGGCGAAAACCCCGGCGAAGCCGGCGCGAAAGCCCTGGCCGCGGCGGGAGGTCTGGAGCCAGTCCGGCAGGGCGGAGACGAAGAGGAGCGCTAAGCCTGCGATTACCAACCCCAGGAGGCCGAAGAAGTTCCACCAGACAGGCGCGCCGGGGAACTCATCGGTGAACCAGAGGGTGCGGCGGCCATCAATGGGGGGAAGCACCCGGAGGAGGGGGATGAACATGAGAAGGCTGAGGAGGCCGACGACGGCGTAGAGCTCGGCGATGCGTGAAATAGGGCGGCGCCAGTGGTTGCGGGTCATGCGGAGGGCGACTGCTATGAGGGGAGCGCAGCCGGCGGCGCTGACGATGAAGGCGAAGACGGCGGCGAGGTAGTCCCATTGGTGGCGGCTGGCGTCGCCTAGGCCGTCGGCGGCGCGTATTACAAAGACAACGATGCCGACGGCGAAAAGGGCTGCCAGCGCGAGCAGGGCCAGCTTATAGAAGGCCCCGAAGGCGAAAAAGCCGCGGCTGACATCCTCGATAATGGTCTTGGAGTCCAGCTCTTCGCCGTGGACGGAGAGCTGGACCTTGTAGTCCTTGGTGTGGACGTCGTCGCCGATGGGGAGGCTATGCGTGCTGTGCATGCTGTGGGTCAACCTTCTTCAAGTAGACGACGTTAGGATCTGTGCCGAGCTCTTCCAGGAGCTTGTAGTGCCGCGGGTCCTGGGACTTCCTGGAGACCTGGCTGTTGGGGTCGTTCAAATCGCCAAAGATGAGGGTATCAGTCGGACAGGCGTTGACACAAGCAGGCATCCAGTTGCCGGCCTTGAGCTTGGCGTCATCCAACTGCTCGCCGCGCTGGCCTTCGACAACGCGCTCGGCGCGGCGGATGCGCTGAATACAGAAGGTGCACTTTTCCATGATGCCGCGGCTTCGGATGGTCACGTCCGGGTTCAGATGGTTCCAGAGGCTCTTGGGCCACAGGGGGTCGCGGAAATTGAAGAAGCGGACCTGATAGGGACAGTTGTTGGCGCAGTAACGGGTGCCAATGCAGCGGTTGTACACCTGGACGTTAAGGCCCTGGTTATTGTGGTAGGTAGCATAGACCGGGCAGACAGGTTCGCAGGGGGCATTTTCGCAGTGCTGGCAGAGGACAGGGATGAATCTGGCCTTCACATCGGGCCAGGTAACGACGCCTTTCTCCTTGGTGTCGCCGTCCCAGTAGCGGTCTATACGGATCCACTGGTGAGCGCGGCGGGAGAGGAAATGGACTTCTTCATTGACAGCGATGTTATTCTCGGCCTGGCATGCCATGACACAGGCCTGGCAGCCGGTGCAGCGGTCAATATCAACAACCATTCCCCATTTGTGATGGCTTGCCATATTTATCCCTCGTTGGTCACCTTAACGATGGCCTCATGCTCGCTGAGCTGGAAGGCGGGCACGATGCCTTCAAACTTGGGAATGCTGTCATTGCGCCCGGCGGGTGTAAGCCGCACGCGAGTGGAAGACCAGGCAAGGGCGCCGGTGCGTTCTTCGACAGGCAGGCCGAGGATTTCCAGGACGTTGGCGCCTCGACCGGCGGCGTACTGGCCGGCGTTGCGGTGGCCCTGGCCCATAGGCACGCTGATCATATCCTTGGGCGCGGCGGGATGGTGATAGACGCGGGCGGTGAAGGACCTGCCGTTGGGACCTTCTATGTTCACATAATCGCCTTCCTTCAGATCTAGGAGGTCAGCGGTGTCGGTGTTCAACTCCACCCAGGTGGTCCAGGCGACGGAGGTGATGGGGTCGGGGGTGGACTGAAGCCAGGGCAGGTTGGCGCCGCGGCCGTCGGTAAGGGAGATGTGGGGGAAGGCCAGGAGGTTGAAGGTGTTGCCGCCGGTGGGGCCGCTAATAACGGCGTCGCGGGCCATGGCGACGATATCGGCGAGTCTGGGAGCGGCGGGAGGGGCTGCGCCACGAGAGCCTTCATCCCACCATCCGCCTTGCTGGAGGAGGCGGTTCCAGAAGGCGTCGAAGCTGGCGTTGCGGACGGAGCCGCGATTCAGCGCTTGAAGGCCACGGGCGTGGTCCTTGAGGACATCGGCGAAGGTGACATGGTTCAGAGGGGCCTTGTTGGCGATGCCTAACTCGGCGGCCATACGGAGGAGAACATCGCCGAAGCCCATGGGGTCGTACTCGGGCAGGGGGTTGACCACGGGCTGCTGAATGCCGACGACCTGGAAACCAGGGCCGATGTTGGGAACGTCGCTGCCCCAGTCCTCCAGGGCGGCGCGCTCGGGGAGGATAAGGTCGGCCATGTGGGAGGTGTCGTTGGGGACGGTGGCAAAGGAGACGACGAAGACATCGTCGCGGTTGATGGCGCCGGCGAAGTCGAGGGCGGCGAGGCTGTGGACGGGGTCAGCGCCGCGGACCATGACCAGCCTGACGGCGCCGCCGGCGATGTCGTTTCGGATGCCCTGCCAGTCCCGAACCGTGGTGGGATTTAGGAATGCGCCGAACTCAGGGGTCGGCGCGGGAGGGTTGAGGATAACGCCGCCCTGCTGACCTACGCTGCCGACGAGGAAGTTGAGGGCGTAAATGGCGGCGAGGTTGAAATAGCCGTTGGTGTGAGCGCCGGCGGAGCCGCCGCCGATGGCGATGCTTCGAGGGCCGTGGCTGGCGAGGTCGTGGGCGATTTCTTTAATCATGTCCACGGGGGACTTGCCGTGGATGAGAGGAATGTTCAGTTCGTGGGAGATACGTTCCGGGGCGTAGGCCTCCAGGACGTTGCGGTTGCCGCCGGTCATGGCGTTGACGGCGGCGGCGCTGCCGAGGCCCTCCGAGATGATGACGTGGGCGATGCTGAGGGCGAGCCTGCCTTCATGACCGGGCCGGATGGGGACCCACTGGTCGGCGTTGGCGGCGGTGAGGGAGAAGCGGGGGTCGACGTGGACAAGGGTACCGCGGGAGCGGCCTTCGCCCTGTCGGAAGTGGCCGTAGCCCTTGGAGAACTGGATGGGCGAGCCCCAGGTGGCAAGGAAGTCTGCGCCAAAGGAGAGGACGTATTCCGAGTTCCTGATATCGAAAACGGGCATCCGGTCCTGGCCGAAAAGGTCGCGGACGACCTGGGCGGCCACGGTCTCGTGCATGAGGTCCAGGGCGGCGGAGCGGCCGCCGTAGGCCTGAGCGAAGGACTGGGCCAGGTTAGCCATGCTGCCGCGCATGGAGTTGGTGACCATGAGCATCTGATTACGATTTGAGACGCCGCTGAGGCGGTCTCGGAGGGTGTTTAGGGCGTCGTCCCAGGTTATCGGCTCCCACTGGCCGGAGCCTCGGGCGCCGACACGCCGCATAGGCGAGGGGATGCGGTCAGGGTGGTAAAGCTCCTGGAGGAGGGCTTCGGAACGCATACTGTGGGCGCCCTGGTTGGTGGGGAAGAGAGGGTTGCCTTCCACCTTTTTGGCGCGGCCTTCCATAACGCGTATCACCAGGCCTTCGGTCTCGATGCCGCCCCGGGCGGTGGTGGCGTACCAGTTATCCACGCCAGTGACCATGTCCTCGGGAATCCGCAGGGGACTCTGTTCTTGGAACTCCCGGTCAGGGAATATGTTGCAGGCCACGGCTCCGACGGTGGAGAGGCCAGCGAGTTTCAAGAAATCTCTTCGAGATACTTTCATAGCTTTAATAGTGACAGGCCGTGCAGTCTGTGATGTCCTTGTTCTCGGTGGCGTCCAGGTTGTTTCTATGGCAGTCCACGCAGTCGCCCATCTTGAGGCGGCGGACCTGTTCCACTTCCACCATGTCGCGGACATTGCCGTGGCAGGTGGAGCAGGCGGCTTCTATGTTAAGGCCGCGGGTCTCAGTGAGGAAGCGGACGTGGGGTTCGTGGGCGAACTGGACGTGGTCGGGAAGGCGGTGGACTTTCTCCCAGTTGATGGGCTGGCCTTCATTGAAATAGTTAATGAGTTTCGCGATTTCGGGAGGGGCGTTCTGGCCCTGGATGGTCTGATGGCAGAAGAGGCACTGCTCCACGGCGGGGAGGGTGGCGGCGTCGCCGCTGAGAACGCCGCGATGGCAGAAGGCGCAGTTGATGCCGTCGATTTTAACGTGGGTGGTGTGGGGGAAGGCTATGGGCTGCTCGGGAGGGCCAGCCCAGCCGAAGACTTCAAAAGGCGTGCCCCACCAGGCTTTTATAACGAAGACGCCGACGAGGACAGAGATAGCAATGGAAAGGAGGCCGCCTAACGCCAGGGACAAATAAAAGAGTTTTTTAGGGATGAAGGGCGGTATGAGGGCGCCCATTAGATCCAGTACCTGTCGTAGAAGGATTCCATGATTACGCGAGCCAGTTCCGCGCTGTAGATCATCAAGGTTATGGCTAAGCCGAGGAGGGCCAGGCCGGTAAGAACCATGGAGAACCTGAAGAGGCTGGCGGTGCGGGGCAGGTGGCCGGAGGCGACCAGGGAGGGAATTATGGCGAGGGAGGTGACCAGGAACAAGGCGGTGACGAAAATCAGAGCAAAGAAATACCAAAGATTATGGAGGAGTTTGCCTATCTCTTGCCAGGTGAACTGGCTGATGGCAGAGGGGTCCGGCATCATTGGTTAGAGGTCACCTGTTCAGGAGTGTCTGAGGAATCCGCCGAACGTGCAGGTGAAAATTATCACATACTAAATTGGAGTGTCAAGAGGATATGAGGCTTAAGTTAAGAGCGGCGGAGGTTGGAGTTGTCTCGAGTGGTTTTGCGTAGAAAGCTGACCTTGTTCTCAATCGGGGGAACCTCATCACCCTTTGTCTCGCCACGGCGAGCTTGCAGCCCTCTTCTCCCGACTACGGGAGAAGAGGGAAAGAAAAAAGAAATACCACAACCCCCTCCTTCGGTCCGCCTGAGGCGGACTCAGGACGGTCCGATTGTATCGGACTCCGCGATATATGCTTAAAGGCAGCGGAGTTCTTCCAGGCCGAAGAGGGAGAACCAGGCGGAGACCATCCAAACCCTATCTGTTCAAGAGGTCTATGTTTTTCACAAGCCAGGCTGATAAACACAAGCGCATATAAAAGAAGATGGTACAGAAGAAGGGAGGCTTCACACTTCTCTTGATGTGTGTCACGCGCGCACTGAAGGGTAAGGTTTTAACTCAAGGCGGGTTTGTCTGGACTCTACCTATGAAAAAGCGGGAGGATTTCCTGGCCGAAGAGCCTCAGTTGGGACATAGCCTGGTCGGCGGGGCAGAGAGGTCTGGCAACAAACTTGGTGGCGCCGGCGGCGATGTAGTCGTTGATGAGGGAGGAGATTTGGCGGGGCGGGCCCAGGGCGGTGTAGTGTTGGAAGGGCATATCGTCACGGGGGCGGCCCAGGTAGGGCTGGGCGATGAGCGCGGCCTGGGCGTCGTCGGCGGCGATGCAGAAGCCCAGCATAGTGCCAATGTGACCTTCGTCAACGGCGCGGCCATGCTCGCCGGCGGCGGCAAAGATGACGCGGCAGCCCTGCTCGATTTCCTGAGGCGTGGCCTGGGAGACCAGCCAGCCGTCGCCGAGGCGGCCCGTGCGTTTTTGGGCGGCCTTGCTGCGCCCGCCAATCCAGATGGGCGGCGCCGGTTTTTGGAAGGGCTTTGGAACGATAGAAACGTCATCGAAGGAGAAGAAGCGGCCGTGGTGGGTGACCGAGTCCTCTTGCCAGAGTCGGCGCATGACTGTGATGGCTTCGTCAGTGCGTTCGGCGCGACCTTCTTTGGACACGCCGCAGGCCTGATACTCGGCGGGGTCGTCCTGGCCGAGACCGACGGCGGGGAGGAGGCGGCCTTTGGATAGGTAGTCCAGGGTGGCCAGCTCCTTGGCCAGGAGGACGGGATTTCGGAGGGGGAGGGCGAGGACGCTGGCGCCGAATTTGAGCTTTGGGGAGTAGGCGGCGGTCATAGAGAGGGCGACGATGGGTTCCAGAGGGAAGCGGCCACCGACGACGCGGTCGCTGAACCAGACGGAGTCGTAGCCGACCTCGTCGCCTAGATGCGCCAGCTGTCGCACGGTGTCGTGGCCCTGGGGGCTGTCAGGGAACTGGCCGGGAGCGAAGCCGATGCGGACTTTTGGTTTAGACATGTGGGTAGAAGAAGGGGGCTAGAGCGTGGAGGCCCTAGCCCCTGGAGACGGGAACTACTTACCGGGCTTGGGTTTTTTTCTTGGGTTCGGCAGTTGTGCAGCCGCAGCTCTGGCACATATGGCACCTCCGAAATTTTAGAGGCCAAGTATAGCAAGTAGGGGGGCGGTAACAAAGCCCTCTATGTGTATAAGGTGAGTAAGAGTTAAGCGGTACCTTCCCTCTCTACCCGTCCCCTGCCCCCTCTCTAACTCTCCCCCGCGTAGCAGGGGAGAGGATAGGAAGGGAATCAGGGGAAGCCTCAGCAAATAAGGCGGCTTGCTGAGCTAGGCGGGGGAGGGGGCCGGACGGGCGGCCTGCCGCCAGGGGGGGAACCATCGCAGGATGCGGCGTCGCAGGATGAGGCCCAGAAGGCCCCACCTAAGGGTGCGCCAGGAGCGCTGGAGGGATAGCGCCTGCTCGGAGTCCAGGGTTTTGGCGCGGCTGAAAAGCACCAATTCATAGGACTTCACCACGCGTTCTATGGAACCCGCGTAAGCAGGGAGGGCGCGGGCCATGATAAGCCCGTATTCGGAGGGGGTGTGCTGGAGCCTGCGAGGTACTCCCGCCAGCCTTCCCAGGAGTCCAAGGAGCATGTAGTTGAGGGCGGGGGCGCCGTTCCTTAATCTTAGATGGCGCATGTACATGTTAATGGCGAAGATGATAGCCGCCAGCGCGCCAAGGGAAAAAATGGCGAGCATGAAGGGCCGTGTAGGCAAGGAGCCTCCGCCGCCTTCGGTATCCGTTACTACTGGGTTGTTTGGAACAATGTTATCCAACTCAATATCGCTGCCGTTGTTGAGTGAGGGGTCGTCCACGAAACCGCAGTCTATACCGGCGAGGAAGCATTCGTCCTCCAGGACTTGCGGGGGTGGAGTAGTGGCGACACCGAAGTCGCCAAGGCCAAGCTCCTGAAGGCCGCTCTGAACGCCGGGCGGAGTAGGCTCGAATTCGACCCAGCCGTATTCTGGGAAGTAGACTTCCGGCCAGGCGTGGTAGTGCTTGGCGCGGACTACGTAGGCGTCGCGGTCAGGGTCGAGATCGCCGGGGGCGAAGCCTACGACCAATCGAGCGGGGATGCCGAGGGAACGGAGCATGGTGGTCATGGCGGAGGCGTAATACATGCAGAAGCCGACATGCTTTTCGGTGAGGAACCACTCGACGGCATCCCTGCCCTTGGGCGGCGCTTCCACGTTCAGGCTGTAGGGTATATTGTGGAGGAACTCCTGGATGCTGAGGGCAATGTCGTAGGGATTCGTCTGGCCGGCGGCCAGGGTAGTCGCTAGAGACCGCACAGTCTGGGGATAGGCGGTGGGAAGCTGCAGATAGCGGTCTGTCACCCACTCAGGGTAGCTGCGGGAGGCTTGCCGGAGGTCTCCAGGGGTGGCTACGGATATGGAGCCCCGGGTGAGGTAGCTTCTGGGAGGGGCTTGGCGCCTGGAGAAGAGAAGGGCCAGGGAAGGGACAACCTCTTCCTGGGCGCGCTGCACAGTAACAGATGTGGGATTGGAGGAGGAAGAGAGGCCTGACGTGATCTCAAGGCCAACGGCGGAGACGGCACGCTCTATGGCGGCGGAGGTGCGGCCGGAGCCGCGCCTGTTTGCGAGATCGTTGCGAAAAGTCCTCAGGTCCGGGGGGAGGAAGGTGGACTGGCTGCCGGAGAGGTTAAAAACAAAACTTCTGTCCGGGGACGCCTCAGCCAGGACGGTGCCCTCAGCTCCAACAGGCACGCCGACGGTAGCCATGTGGGTGTTGGTGGAGAGGAGCCGCACACGGATTTCTACCTCTTTACGATCCGACAGTCCCTGGAGCTCATCTTTTAAGTCGACGCCGGTGGTAGCGTCTGTGGCCGCCACCTCCTCCCTGGTCCAGCCTTCGCCGGTGTAGGTCTCATAGACACGATAGCGCCATTTGTAGGCGTCGTCCGATTTGACCAGCATCATGATGTCATCGCTCTGGTCGGTGACAGAGTTGAAGGGCAGGTCTGGGTGGAGGTTGAACTGGGGCCACTGGCGTCGATTAGGCAGTTTGTCAAAGACGCTGGCGGTGTTTTCCCAGAAGCCGTAGAACTGGTCTTCGAACTTTTTGGTGGCGTTAGGGCGAATGGGGTCTTCCGGGGAAGGGGCCGACCAGGTGAACCCCACGGCGACGCCGACGAGGGCCAGGGCGGCTAGGAGGGGAGCGCCACGGGCCAGGACGCCGGTCTGGGTGACCCATCTTCGCACGTGGAAGTGGGCCAGGGCCGGGGCCAGGGACAAGAGATAGAGGGGCACGTACTTGAAGTAGTCGGAGGGTAGAAAAGTCAGGGTGATGAGGACAACCAGAAGGCCTGGCATACCCATGAGGACGGGGGCCGGGCCGCGGAGGGACAGCCAGACGGCGACGTGGGAGAGCCATGCGGCTACGAATATGAGGAACATCCCCATTCCCATATCCACACCGCCGCTTAGGGCTGGCAGGCCGAGGCCAAGGGCCAGACCGCCCGATAAAAGGGTGGCCGCGGGATGGGCAAAGCGCCAGGAAACCCCTCGATAGGCGAGGAGGAGGCTGAAGGTAAGAGATATGGCTATGGGGATAATCAGAGGCGGCAGGCCGGCAACCCATTTGGCCTCCTGAAGCGGATAGAAGGCTACGTACATAGGGAGGCCTATAAGGACAAGGCTGAGCAAGGTCTGCAAGATGGTGGATACCAAGCTGATGGGAGGGGTTTTCTTCACTCCGCTTTTAGCGGCACGGTTTTGTCTGGCCATTGCTTATTCCCCGCGCTAGTAAATAAGACGGTCCATGACTGAAGAAAGAGAAGGACCGAGATTGTCGCCCTGCCGGATGTTGAAGACGGGGACGGAGCCGTTGGAGGAGGGGGCTTTAGCGCCGTTTTGTTTGCCTTGAGCGAAGCTGGAGGGGTCCAGCATGACGGGCACCAGCGACGCGCCGGTGCGCTCCATTCGATGTCCCAGGGCGACCAGGGGGGCGGCGGAGCCTGACGCCACGGCTAAGACGACGCTGCCCGGAGCGAGGAAGGGGACGCTGTTTTCTACCAGGGCCGCGATGGGCGCGCTGCCCTGGGCCCTGGCGACAGCGAGGGCGGTCAGGACGTCCCATAGATGCTCGGCGGTGCGTTTGGGAGCTATGCGCTGGAAGACGGCGCCCTGGTAAGCCAGTCCCACTAACTGGCCCTGGTCAATGAGGCTGTAGGCTATGGAGGCAGCGATGGTGATGGAATACTCCTCGGTGTTCTCCGGGGCGGTCCCCGCCTGGTTTGACCCCTGGAGGTCCACAAAGATCCAGACTTCGCTGTGGCCGCCGCTGTCAAACTCCTTGGTCATGAGGCTGTTGCGACGCGCCGTGGTGGGCCAGTGGATATGGCTCAGGCTGTCGCCCGGGTGGTACTCGCGGACCCTGGAGGCGGAGGTGCTGGCGCTGGCAAGGGTGGTGACATAGCCGATGTGGCCCAGGGCGGCGGAGCCGACGGAGAGGCCGGGCGTCAGTTGGATGACTTCAGGATAGACCAGGACATCATGAGAGGAGCCGAGGCGCCGCTGGATGTGGGCTATGCCTAAGGGGTCGCTGGCGGTGACAGTGACGCGGCCGATAGGATTGTAGCCGCGATGATGGCTTCTGGCGTTGACGCTGAATTCGAAGGAGCCTCTTGGTCGCAGGTTAACCGAGTTCTGAGTTTCAAGGGATACGTTGTCCGGCTGCACCCGCAGGGCGATTCGAGGGAGTCCCCATCTGTCGCGGAGGGTTACTTTGAGGAGGATAGGCTGACCTACGTGGGGCCTGGAGGTGAGGTTTTCGACGGCGGCTTCAAGGCCGCGAGTCTGTATCCACGCCCAGAGGTAGGCCAGGGCTGATATGGAAACCAGGGTGTAAAGGACGAGGTATAAGGGCCTGTATCCGGTGGCCAGGGCTAAGACCAAGGCCAGCAACAAGAAGAAGACTAGAGTTATGAGCCTTCTCATTAGGAGTTATCCTGATAGGCCCTCATTAGCTGGCAGCACGGGCAGTGGGGAAGGGGGTGCGCTGGGCGGCGGCGGTGCGTTCTACGGGGACGGTGCTTAGGACGTTTTCGACAACCTGGTCTTCGCCGCCGCCGGCGCGCCCTTCCGCGTTGAGGATGACGCGATGGCTAAGGGCCTCGGCGGCTACGGCCTTGATATCGTCGGGCAGCACAAAGTCCCTGCCTTCCACCAGGGCGTTGGCCTGGGCCAAGGCTACAAGGGAAAGGGTGGCCCTGGGTGAAGCGCCGAGGTGGATAAGGGGGTGCTGCCTGGTGGCGCTGACGATGGCCACGGCGTAGTCTGTAACTAGACGGTCCATGTAGACGCGCCGGACGGCTTCCTGCGCTTTAACTATCTCGTCCAGGTCTACCACCTTTCCCAAAGTGGTAATGGGGTGGGCCAGCATCTGATTTTCAACAATGGCAGCTTCGTCGCCGACGGTGGGATAGCTAAGGCGCACGCGCATGATAAACCTGTCCAATTCGGTCTCCGGCAGCGGGAAGGTGCCGCCATGCTCAATGGGGTTGCGGGTGGCGAGAATAAAGAAGGGGTTTGGTAGCGGATGGGTGGTGCCGTCCACGGTCACCTGGCGCTCCTCCATAGACTCCAAGAAAGCTGACTGGGTACGCGGGGAGGCGCGGTTTATCTCATCGACCACCACCAGGTTGGCCATGATGGGGCCGGGGCGGAAGTGAAATTCGCGGTCGCGCTGGTCGAAGACGTAGGTGCCGGTGACGTCGCTGGGGAGGAGGTCTGAGGTGCACTGGATGCGCTTGAAGGTGCCGCCGATGGATACGGCGATGCTGCGGGCCAGCATGGTCTTTCCGACGCCGGGGACGCCCTCGATAAGTACGTGACCCCTGCACAGGAGGGCCATGACGCCGGACTTCACGATTTTATTTTTGCCGACGATAACTTTCTCAACGTTGGCCGTAAGACGGCTGGCTATTTCACGCGCATCATTCAGTGTGAAGTTTTCCACTGTGGCCCTCGCTGGAAGCTTAGATGGATGGGCGGCATCAGCTTAACTTAACGCATTATGCAAGCGCAAGATACCTGACGCAAGACTAATTTTTGGCGGGACGCCGATAATATATATGATGTCTTTTCGATGAAAATAGTTCCCGCCCGGACTTGTTACGTTTTTGGATGAGAAGATGGTTGGATGACTTCCCTCTGACCCACGCCCCTTTGATTCTTATTGTACAGAGTACATATGAAGGGGGAAGAAATTATTAAGACGCTCAAATATGGCAACGGACATGACGAGCCGTCGCCCGTTGCGCGGCGCAGCGGCCTTAGATATGCTAGCTGGCAACTTTTCTCCGGCACAGACGAATGATTTCTAAACGCCGATCGTGGCTTCTGGCGCCGCCACACAATATCGAAGAGTTTTTTAAGGCCGCGGAGTCCATGCCGGACGTTATGGTGGTGGACTTGGTGGAGCTTACGCCGGACGCCCAAAGGGGACGGGCGCGGCAGCAGGCCCTCCGCGCTATTGGACATGCCTCAGTACACAGCGAAGTTTTCGCTATGGCGCACAAGTCCAGGCTAAGGGAGGAGCTTGGCGCGGTGGCCTGGCCGGGCCTTTCAGGGGTGGTGCTATCTAGGGTAGAGTCGGCGGAGGAGGTGGCGGCCTGCGATGAGGCGCTGGGGCGTTTGGAGGATGAGAGGGGCCTAGCGCCGAAGAGCCTGGGGGTTGTGGCGTCGCTGGAGACGGCTTTGGGGAACCACAAGGCCATGGAGATAGTAAAAGCGAGTCCAAGGGTGTGGGGTGTGACCTTAGGTAGGGCGGACCTAGAGATGGACTTGAGGCCGGAGCCGTCCGGCGAATTGCATCTCTTACCTTATTTTATGGAGAGGCTGATTATCATCGCGCGCGCGGCAGGGGTGGTCCCTTTAGGGGCGTGGTGGCGTTCGACGGCGCGGGGGCTGCGGGCGGGGGCGGAGGATACATACGAGGCGTCGCTGAGAGGAAAGGCGCTGGGGTTCAAGGGGGCGTTCTGCGTTGAAGGCCATCAGGTGGAGCCGGTAAATCGAGGGTTCAGTCATGGCTGAAAGACTGGTGCGGCGTTCTGGGCTAATTTTCCCAATCAATAACCCTCGTTTTCTGGAGAAGGCTTGGACGCGGGGATGCGACTTCCTTGTTTTGGATTTAGAGGACTCGGTGCCGCCGCAGCAGAAGGCCTACGCTCGAAGTCTGGTGAAGACGGCGATACCGGTAGCCGCCAAGGGCGGGGCTGAAGTCTGGGTGCGGATAAACCACGATATGGTGGAGGAGGACCTAGGAGCCGCGGTATGGCCCGGGCTGAGGCGGGTCAACTATCCAAAGACGGAGACGGCGGAGGAGATTCGATTTGTGGATTCAATAATTTCACGTCTGGAGAAGGAGCGGGGCATTGCGCCGGGTTATATAGAGATTGGCGCGAATATCGAGACGGCGCTGGGGGTGTCGAACGCCCATGAAATCGCGGCGGCGAGCCCTCGGATTAATGACTTTGGGGGCGGCGCGGGGTACGACATGTCGCGAGACCTGGGCGTGGAGATGTTCGTGGGGTTTGAGCAGTTCATGTACGGCAAGGGGGAGCTGGAGCTGGCGGGCATGGTGAAGGAGATGGATATACACGCCGCTATTTTTATTCCAGATGTTTCAGGCAGCGTGAGCGACGCCGATTATACTTTCAAGATTGCCGAGGCCAGCCGGAAGCTAGGCTTTTACATCGGCGGGGGACTGCATCCAAACGTGGTGGAGCCACAGAACCGAGGGCACACGCCGACGGCGGAGGAGGTGTCCGAGGCACGGCGGGTCATGGAGTTATACAAGACGCTGGAGGCGGAGGGACGGGCCTGGGCCGAGTTGGAGGGACGAGTGATTGATAGGTACGAAGCCAGGCGGGCGAAGGCGCTGTTGGAGTTTGCCGAGGCTTGCGCGGAAAGGACCGTCGGAAGGCGAAGTCGATGAAGGACCAGGGAGGCGCGAGTGCTTAGCCTGGTGCGTCGAACAATTTTGATGGTCTCCCTGAAGACGCTGAAGGGTATGGACGACCTCTGGAAGCTGGGGGCCGACGCTGTGGCCCTGGACTTACGGGGGATGCCTGCCGAGGCCCTAAATGGGCAATCCAGGAAATGGGTGAGGATAAGCACGGGCTTCGCTTCATACGGGGGCTCTGAAGTCTTCGTAGTGGTGGATTCCAAGGCGACGGAACGGCAACTGGGGGCTGGTGTGTGGCCGGGGCTGTCGGGGGTGGTTTTCGGGGGAGCGGAGACAGGGGAGCAGGTGGTGGCGTTGGATAAACGGCTGGAGGATTACGAGACTCGCAGGGGAATATCTAAGGGCAGCTTGCAAATAGTACCGGTACTGGAGACGGCCCTGGGCGTGTGGAATGTACGCGAGGTTATTAAAGCGTCTCCAAGGGTTACGCAGGTGTCACTGGACGAGATCGCTCTGGCGAAGGACCTGGATATTAAGTTACAAGAGGGCTTGGACCCGTTTGAGTATGCCAGGGGCAGGGTAGTGGTAGAGGCGACGGCAGCTAAGGTGCAGCCGCTGGATGTGCCGCACCCCCTCGGCACACTGCGACCGAAGTGTTCATCTGAGGACTTGTTTAGGTTGGGAACCAACGCTAAAGACCTGGGATTCAAAGGCGCGTTGTTCAGCAATCGAGAATGGATAGGGCCGTTTAACAGGGCCTTCTCGCCGACGGCGGAGCAGGTGGAGTATTACAAGAAGGTGCGAGAGGTGTTCGCCGAGGGAGTGGCCAGGGGGACGGCAGCGGTGCCGCTGGGAAAGCGTATGATCGACGTGCCGGTGGACGAGTGGGCCAAGGCGGTGCTGGAGCGAGCGTCGCGGTGCCGGGCGCGGGATGAGGAGAAGCGACGGGCGATGGAGAAGGCGGGGAAGGAGTAGGGGTCGGTCACTCGTGGAGATTAATGCGGGCGTCGACGGCCTTCACGCCTTGGCCTTTGGGGAGGACCACCAGTGGGTTGATGTCGAGTTCGGGGCGGCGGGCGGCTAGGTCTTGGGAGAGATGGGAGAGGGCCAGCATTACTTTGATTAGGGCGTCGATGTCGGCGGGGGGCTTGCCTCGGAAGCCTTTCAGCAGCTTGGCGCCGCGGATTTCTTCGAGCATCTCCCGCGCGTCGTTTTCGGTGATGGGGCAGACGCGCATGGCGGTGTCTTTGAAGACTTCCACGAAGATGCCGCCAAGGCCTACGAGGAGGACGGGGCCGAAGTGGGAGTCCTGGGAGAGGCCGACGATGACTTCCACGCCTCCGTTCACCATCTCTTGCACCAAGACGGGCGAGCCTTTGGAATTGGGGGCGAATTTTATTCCATAGGCGACGATTTCCGCGTAGGCCTGTTTAACCTGGTTGGCGTTTTGGAGGCCGAGGCGGACGACGCCAGCCTCGGTCTTATGCAGGATGTGTTCAGATTCCAGCTTTAGCGCGACGGGATAGCCGAGGGTTTTGGCGGCGTTAACGGCTTCATCGGCATTGGAGGCTCGAATTTCACGGGTGGATGGCACGCCCCAATGTGCGAGAAGTGTTTTGGATGCGTGTTCAGTGAGGAAATGGGGGCCGGATTTAAAGTCCGGGGCAACAACGCCCTTGGAGGATTTGACTGCTGCCTTGGCCTGCCGCCAAAGCTTGCGGCGCCTATGGTAGGTGAAGAAACCGCCCATGGCGCCGGCCATGCGGCGGGGCGAGTCGAAGAGGGGAATGTGGGCCTGGCGGAGCTGGGCGAGGCCCTCTTCCGTCTCCTCGCCGCCGGTGGTCATGAAGATGATGGGCTTGGAGGACTCGTCGCGGAGCTTGATGACCTGCTGGGCCTGGGAGGCGCGGCCCGCGGTAGCGACGACAACTGCGCCCGCTTCGGGCTCTTGCTCCAGCAGGCGCATGATGGCGTCGAGTTCCGGGCGGTTGGCGTAGCCGGTGATGTCGGCGGGGTTGGAGGCCCAGCCGAAGCCGTTCAAAATCTTGTTAATGCCTTCCTCGGCGGTCCGGGTCAGGGGAGGCAGGGACAGGCCGTTGAGGCCGAGGTGGTCGGCGATGAGGGAGCTGACGCCGCCGGAGTGGGAGACCACGGCCACGCCTACTTTTGACGGGGCGGGAGCGTAGGCCAGGAGGTTGGAAGCCTGGATTAAATCGTCGTAGTCGTCGACGCGGAGGACGCCGTACTGTTTGAAAACGGCGTCATGGACGGCGTCGGAACCGGTGAGGGCGGCGGTGTGGGACATGGCGGCCTTGGCGCCGGTCTCAGAGCGGCCTACTTTGAGCAGGACGATGGCCTTGCCCACGTCCAGGGCTTTTTTGGCGGCGGCGATAAACTTGCGCCCATCTTTAAAACCTTCGATGAAGCAGGCGATGACTTTCACATCGGGGTCGTCGAGGAGATAGTCGATGAAGTCGGAGGACTCCAGGTCGGCCTCGTTGCCGGTGGAGATGATGTGGGAGTAGCCGACGCCCATGTCGGCGGCGCGAGTCATAAGAGGGCCGAAGGCGGTGGCGCCGCTGTGGGAGACCAGGGCGATGGGGCCGGGCTTAAGGTCGGTGTAAGGGGCGGAGGAGCTGGCCCAGACGCCGGTCCTGATGTTGGCGACGCCGAGGCAGTTGGGGCCGCACACTCGAACGCCGGACTGGGCGGCGAACTCTTTGAGTTTGGCCTGCTGCTGCTGGTGGGCGGTGTCGCCGCGCTCAGAGAAGCCGGCGGAGATGACTATGGCTGAGGGGACCTTGATTTTGGCGCAGTCCTCCAGGACGGGCATGACGGCTTCGGCGGGGACGATGACGCCGACGAGGTCGGGGGTCTCGGGGAGGTCGGTGAGGCGAGGATAGCACTTCATGCCCAGGACATCTTGATATCGAGGGTTGATGGGATAGACTCTCAGCTTGTCCTGGCTGGCGAGGACGGAACGAAGGAACCGCCCGCCGTACTGGGGGCGTTCGGTGGCGCCGACGACGGCCACGCTTCGAGGGTTGAGCATGCGGTCGATGGACTGAAGCTTGGCGGAAGGGGCCTGGGCCATGATTCGGTGGTATGCCTCCGGAGGATGAATGAAGCGAACTAATATTAGCCATCCAGGACGGCTTGCGCCAGGGCGTCGGCCCAGGGTAGTCATTACATAACGTCGCTGTTACAATGGCGCCGTCAACAAAACTGGGGAGGTAGTTATGCCCGTCGATACCAACAAGATTCTTCTAACCGGCGAGAACCCTTACATACGGCTGTCCCCCAAAAAGGATGGGGAGTTCACGACTCGAAGCAGCTACTGGCGGATCCTGTTTTCGCCCGGCGGCCCGGGGCACGTGCTGTTCATCACCAGTGAGCTGACGGGGAACAAGACCAAGGTCTATTCCGACAACATCAACATGACGCGGTGGCTTCAGGGCGAAATCGAGAAGTACCTGCACGCGCCGTTTGGAGACCAGAACGTGCCTGTGGTGGATGCCGAGTTCGACAAGTCCGGGGACCTGCGCTCCTATTGGACTGAGTCCATATACTCGTCGGAGGGCGAGATACACATGACATGGTACGACCTGGGGGAGCCCTTCATATCGCACACGCCGGTGGGGCAGCGGCCCACCAGCCCTCACGGGGTGTACACGGTGCTTATACCGGCGCGAGGGGCGCGGCTCACCATCAATGGGGAGCAGGCGTCGGGGAAGCCGTACGAGCTGAAGCGGGAGAGCGCCATCGGCAGCACAGCCAGCCTGGCGTTTTCGGAGTCATGGCTGGGGCCAAGGAAGTAGTCGCTTGAGCAATTGCGCGGGGCCGTCATCATAGCTTTGGCGGCCCCACGGAACGAGGTGGACCGATGGGCGTTGACCCGAATAAAGTGCTTTTGACGGGGGAGAACCCGTTTCTGCGGCTGGGGCCGGCCCAGGGTCAGCCGTTTACCACTAACGCCAGCTTCTGGCGGATATTGCTATCGACGGCGGGGCCGGGACACGTGTTGTTCCTCCTCAGCGAGCTTACGGAGGGTCGTCCGAGAGTCTATTCAGACAACATCAATCTAGCAAGATGGATGCAGCGGACGCTGGAGGGGCCTCGAAAGACGCCCTTTGGGGATGAGGAGCTGGCGGTGGAGGAGGCGCGGTTTAGGTCCAGCGGGGACTTGAGGGCCTTCTGGACGGAGGAGGTGGTGTCTAGCGTGGAGCGAATACGGTTGACGTGGCACGATTTAGGGGAGCCGTTCATCGCGGTGGTTCCGACGGGCGGGAGGCCCGGGGCAGCCTTTGGGATCTACGGGACGATTATTCCTGCCAGGGCGGCGCGGCTGACATTGAACGGCAAGGAAGCCCAGGGCCGTGTCTTTCCACAGGACTTGATGGGAGGGGCTAGCAGCACATGCGGGCTGGCGTTTTCCGAGACGTGGCTCGTCAGCAGATAAACGATACCCTTTTGTTTGAGGGGCTTGTCATATAAAATCCTGGACAATCTCTGCGGGAGGTGAGTCATGCCCCCTGGCGCCGATCCAAACAAAATACTTTTCACGGGAGAGAACCCGTACATCAGGCTGGCCCACAAGCCGGATGGCGAATTGACGGCCAGAACAAGCCTGTGGAAGGTCATATTCTCGCCGGCTGGGCCGGGCAACGCCTTGTTTATCGTCAGCGAGCTGACGGGGCAGAAACCCAAGATATATTCGGACAATCTGAACATGGCGCGATGGTTCCAGAAGAACATAGCCAACTGGCAGCACAAGCCCTTCGGCGACGAGAGCCTGGAAGTAATACAGGCCGACTTTGACGCTTATGGCGACGTGCGCTCCTTCTGGACGGAGACCATCTCGTCGCGGGATGAGGACATCGAGATGACGTGGCACGACATCGGCGAGCCGTACAACATCGCGAGGGCGCCTGGGAGCAACCCGCCGCGGCCCTTTGGCGTCTACGCTTGCATGATACCTACCGGCGGGGCGCGGCTAAGCATCAACGGCAAGTCAGTAAGTGGCAGGACGTTCCTGGTGAGCGAGCATCCCAACACCCAGGCGCAGTCGTCGCTGGCGTTTTCCGAGTCCTGGCTGGTGCCGCAAGGTCACAAGCTCTAAACATCCTTTTGGGGTGAGCACGTCAAGTTTTGCATTGAGATAGGCCACCGTCCGCTTCGGGACGGTCTGCCGCAAGACCTGCTGTCGCTGGTAAAGAAGGCGGAAGCGGCGGGTGTGGAGTCGGCGTGGGCGTCGGAGGAGCTTTTTCATTGGGACGCCTTTGGGATTCTGGGATACCTGGCCGGCGGCACGAATAGGATCCGTCTGGGGCCGGGGGTAACCAGCCCGTACTTGAGGCCGCCGCACCTACAGGCTATGTCCATTGCCACCCTGGACCGTTTGAGCCAGGGGCGGGCGTTTTTGGGCTTGGGCCGGAGCATGACGCCGTGGTATGAGAAACTGCTAGGCATGGACGTGGGCGACGCGGTGGAAGTGGTCAGGGAGAACATTGGCTTGCTGCGGCAGTGGTGGCAGGAGCCTTACGAGGCCAGCGGGGAAGGCTATTTCAAGGTACGCAAGCTGCGGCGGGACGTAGAGGGCGTACAGGAACACATACCGATATATGTAGCGGCAGTGGGGCCTAGGATGGTGGAGGTGGCGGCGCGAGTGGCCGACGGGCTGGTGTTTAGCTGGCCCAGCGTGGAGTTTTTGCGCAAAACGATTCCATTGGTAAAGGCGGAGCGGCTTAAGGTGGGGCTGGATAGTGAAAGATTTATTTTCGCGGTGCAGACAGGTTTCAAGGTGACGGAGGAGGTGGGGTTTGCGCTGGCGGGGATGAAGGAACAGATGGGCGTGATGTACAGCCTTCCCGGGTTGGATAACGCCATGGTGTCGAAAGATTTTGACGTTCCGAGGATTGTGGAAGAACTGCGGCGGGTTACCAGGGCCACGAAGGTGCTGTCGATGGGCGGGTGGACTCGCGAGTTTCGAGAAGCCGCAGATTATGAGGCGGTACGCCGCATTATTCCTGACGGACTGGCCGCGCAGGTGGCGATAGTGGGCAGCGAGAGGGAAGTGCGGCAAAGGCTCATCGAATATCAGGCCCTAGGTATCACTCATATTTTCGTGCCGATGCCAGAGGGCGAAGACGTTGAACAATATAAGACCTTTGTGAAGGGAATAAGCCCTTAGTTTTGCCATCCTGTACAATGGCTTGCAGGTTACTAAGAGAACATCACGGATACAGCCATGTCCCGAAGGTCTTCAGACTCCTACTCGGACGCGCTTGCTCAAGCCGCCATGCGGATAATCGATGGCGTGGTGCAGGAGGCGGAGTCGGGCCGGGAGGACTTGCTTTCGACAGCCCAGGAGGTGCTGACTCGCGAAGCGCCGCAGGGGATGCCGCTGGACTGGGTAATGTATATCAAGTCTGTGGCGTCTAAGCTGGGGGATGAGGAGGAGGAGACGGGAAGGAAGGCCCTGTTGAAGCGAGTCGGCGCGGCGCTGGTGGATGCCATCGATGAGGGTGAGGTTACCGAGGTGTGAAGGCGTCGCGGGGGAACCGGCTGGCAGGGAAGGCTGCGGTGGTGACCGGCGGGGCCAGGGGGATTGGCGCGGCGATTTGCGGGGCGTTTGCGAAGGAGGGGGCAAGGGTGCTGATAGGGGACGTGCTGGAAAGGGAAGGACGGGAGACGGCAGAGAGTATTAAAGGCCAAGGCGGAGAGGTCGTGTTCGACCGGATGGACGTGTCGGTTGAAGGGGACTGGGAGCGGGTGGTGTCACTGGTGGTGGCGACGTTTGGAAGGCTGGATATCCTGGTGAACAATGCGGGAATTGGTTCTCGATCAACTGTAGAGGAGACGACCCTGGAGGACTGGCAGCGGACGATGGATGTGAACGCGATGGGCGCGTATCTGGGTATAAAATACTGCGCTCCCGCCATGGCTAAGAGTGGGAGCGGTTCGATTATCAACATATCGTCGGTGGCGGCGATGATCGGCGGCGGGGCGTCGGTGGACTACCGGGCGTCCAAGGGGGCAATGAGGGCGCTGACCAAGGCTATGGCGCTGCGGTACTCGGGGCAAAACATACGGGTAAATTCTGTGCACCCCGGAGACGTGCTGACGCCGATGAATAGGGACTACCTGGCGGACCCGGCCAGGATGGCGTCGCGGCTGGCTCAGGCGCCGCTTGGACGGCTGGGCACACCCGAGGACATAGCCCACCTGGCGGTGTATCTAGCATCGGACGAGTCATCCTACGTGACGGGCGCGGAGATAGTGATAGACGGCGGCCGGACGGCACAGTAGAGAAGCCTGTATTGAGACCGTCACAACATCGTCAGCGACTTTTAGACCTGGGGCTAAGTTACTGGCAGTCCAAGGCGTTTTTGACGGCGTGCAGCTTGAGACTGTTCACTCTGGTGAACCAGGGAAAAGATACAGTGGAAAAGCTTTCGGAATCGGCGGGACTATCCCAAAGAGGGGCGCGGATATTGATGGACGCGATGACTTCATTGAAGCTCCTAGAAAAGGAGGGGCCGCGCTATAAGGTGGCGGATGAGGTGGAGGGTTTCCTGGTGGAGGGAAAGCGGGAGTATCTAGGGGATTTCTTTGTCGCCATGAATAGGATATTTTACAGCCCTTTCTTGAGATTTGAAGAGGCGGTGAGGACGGGGAAAGCGTTGTGGAGCGTAGATGAGTCAGGCAGGCATGTGCCCATATCGCGAGAGGAGGGCCGGCTCCTGGCCGTCGCGACCCACCACCTCAGGGCGCCGGCGGCGAGGGCGCTGGCATCTAGGCGCAGTCTGCGTGTCAGAAGGCATCTGCTGGATGTAGGGGGCGGGTCAGGGGCGATGGCGTTGGCGCTGGCGGCGGCGAACCCAGACTTAAAGATCACGATATTAGACCGCCCTGGGGTGTGCGAGGCGGCAAGGCAGAACATAGAAAAAGCGGGACTTTCGCATCGAGTAACGGCCAAGGGCAGCGATTTTTTCACCGAACCGCTGCCGGAGGAAGCGGACGTTCATTTATTCAGCAATATCTTTCATAACTTTGGGGACGAGCAGTGTCAGAGTCTCTTGAAAAAGAGCTTCGACGCATTAACGCCCGGCGGGGAGCTGCTGGTGGTGGACTACGTGCTGGAGGAGGACGGGGTATCGCCGACGTTCAGCTCGCTGTTCAACCTGTTCGCTCTGGTGGTGATGCCGCAGGGGGGGACGAGGCCGTACAGCGTGTTTAGAGAATGGCTGGAAGAGGTGGGCTTCGTGAAAATTCGCAGGAGACGGCTGGACGGGGCTTCGGTATTGATTGAAGCTCAAAAGCCAGCCTAGTGGAGCGATGGGCCTTGTGTTAGTATCCAGTATCGGGCTTATGCTTGGAATCCGATATATAGGAGTGAGACGTTGGAGCTAGTTAGAACGGCATACCGAATGAAACTCTGGCTAGTGGCGGCTGCGGTGGGCGTGGCCTTATTGAGCGCGTGCGGCGATGACGGCGGCGCGACAGCGACAGCGCCTTCATCCGCGGCCAGTCCTACAAATCAACCCCAAAACGGAGGAACAGTGAAGAAAACGTATAATGCGGCGCCCGCCATGACCATCGACGCGAACAAGAAGTACGAGGCGGTGGTGGACACCAATAAGGGGAAGATAACCCTGGAGCTTTTCGCGAAAGAGGCGCCGGTAACGGTGAACAACTTCGTTTTTTTGGCACGGGAGGGCTTTTATAACGACGTGGTGTTCCACAGGGTGATCAAGGGGTTTATGGTGCAGAGCGGGGACCCTCTGGGGACTGGCTTCGGGGGGCCGGGATATCGCTTCCAAGACGAGCCGGTGACGCGGGACTACTCGCGCGGCATTATCGCCATGGCTAATTCTGGCCGGAATACTAATGGAAGCCAGTTTTTCATAATGCATCAAAACGCGGGGCTGCCGAAGAGCTATAACATCTTTGGCATAGTCAAGGAGGGACTGGACACGGTGGACGCCATTGCCAACGTGCCTGTAGGCCTCAATGACACAGGACAGGAGCGTTCAAAACCGCTGGAGCAGGTCTTCATAAAGACTGTAACCATCACAGAATCTTAGAACTATAAGAGGCCGAGCAGAGCAGCCGCCCCGACTCTTCGGGGCGGCTGCTCTTTGTTTTGACGGCCAGGATTCATGCAGAATTCCAACGAATCATTTCGATATCGCTAAGGTATGAGACCTAGACTACTTGAATAGTAACGCGAAGGGCTAATGAAGGAATACCGGGGAAGCGTGCCTAAACGAATTAGGAGAAGGAGGAAAATCTTAAAAGAATTTTAGAAATCAATGAAAGAATAATAACGAAACTTAGCAGTATATCTCACCATTTTCACACTTTTGATGGCTTATACTTGCCCGCGATTGCCAAACTGAAATGACTGAAACCATAGGAAGTCACTAACCGGCACAATTACCCTAGCGACAGGGGGTCAGAATGGTTAACTCAAGAGTGCTGAATATCATGGGAACTCGCAAGAAGATCCTCCTTCTGGCTGCCGCCCTTATGATGGCGGCGGTCTTATGGGCTTTGCCGTCCACCGGCTCCGCGTGGATGAGCTGGAGCGGCGTGGACCCGGTCATAGAGCTTAGCAACGGCCATATCGTTGCGATAAGAGTGGACGTGCCAACAGAAAACGGCTGCGACCTGACAGGCATAACAGTCAACGTCACATTGCCTGAGGGTGTATCGGCCGTTTCAGTGAAGGAGTCATCCGATGACCTGGGGTGCGGCGTCGTCGGCTCGGTAACCACCGTTACAAACGGACCGAAGCGCGGCAAATCGAAGGTGACTCATGTGGAGGTAACAGTTATTACGCATTCAGCCACGACCCATGCGACCAAGATTATGGCATCAGTGGACGGCGACAAATTCAAGCAGATAGCCAGGGGTGATTCCAACACGGAGGTCAGTGGGAGATTGATGCTCAAATAGCAGCTATTAGGACTAATTACGGTTAATTTGGCTTGACTTTGATGAGGGCATGGCGTAAAGAAATGAAATACCGCTGGTATATAGGCGCCGTTTTGATCGCAGGGCTCGCGGTCATGGCTCTAGGCCAGGGTTTGTGGCCGGGGGAGTGGGGAGGGGAGGAGGCAGCGGTTATGGGACTGACGGCCGTGCTGGTGGGGATAGCCCTGGTCTACGCTTTGAAGGTATCGCCTCAGGCGGATGCGTCGCTGGCTATCGCGCCGCTGTTTTTGGGGGTGCTGCTGTTGTCGCCGCTTCAGGCGGCGGTAGCCACGGCGGCAGGGTCCATATCGGCAGACCTGTGGCTGCGACGACGGAAAGAAGTGGCGACTTTCAACGCCGCCGTGGTAGTCCTGTCGGTGAGCCTCTCAGGGATGGTGTTCCAAAGCCTAGGCGGGAGCAAGGACGGCGCCCTTTTGAGCGCCGGGGTGCTGGGAGCCTCAGTGCTGGCGGGAATGGCATTACACGCTGTCAACGTCGCCGCGATGATTGGGATGCTTTCCATACAAAAAGGCGCCGCTTTTTGGTCCATGTGGAGGCGGGCCTGGATTCTGGACAACGTACAAGAAGCGGCTATCTTGCCCCTAGGATTCCTGGCGTTAGTGCTCTGGCATGAGGCCTGGTGGTCCATGCTGCTTATGGTCATTCCTATGGCTTTGGCCTATATTGCTCTGACCCGGAGTGTTAAAGAGGCGCGGGAAAACATTGAGCTGGCGTCCCGACTGAAGAAGCAGATGGACGAGCTGAAGACCACGCAGGCACAGCTAATCCAGTCCGCCAAGATGGCGTCGGTAGGCACCCTAGCGGCGGGTGTGGCGCACGAGATAAACAACCCACTGTTCGCGATATTGGGGAGGGCGGAGCTGCTGCTGAGGGCGCCGGAGAAGCACCTGGCCAGCATGAGGGTACGCGAGTATATAGAGGCGATTCACGAGATGGCCCAGAGGGCGGCGAAGATTGTGCAGGAGCTTCTGGCGTATTCCAGGCCGTCGGTCACGCCCAGGCAGGTAAAGCTGTCGGAGGCTATGGACGTGGCCCTGGACCTGGTGGGCAGGGACATCGCGAATAAGGGCGTAGAGATTCAGAAGGATTATTCTGATACGCAGTATATCCAGGGCTGGCCGGATAAGATTGAGCAGGTCTTTGTCAATCTTTTGATGAATGCTAAAGACGCTTCCGGGTCAGGCTGTCAGATTACGGTTAAGTGCTGGGCTGAGGACGGGTTTGCCGGCGTGTCGGTCCAAGACAATGGCAGGGGGATACCGGAGAGCGTGCAACACCGATTGTTTGAGCCGTTCTTTACGACAAAGGAAGTGGGCAAGGGGACAGGCCTAGGACTGTACGTCTGCCATCGTATAGTAACCGAGCATAACGGGAGCATTGAGGTCAAGAGCGCGGAGGGGGAGGGCACGGAGGTGGTTATAAAGTTCCCGTTGAGCAGGCAGTCGATGGTTGAGAAACTTACCGCCGGAGTAGGGTAGGCCTGGTTCAGGCTGCTTCTGCTAGCTGACGCTCGTATCTATAGCCGGACCCCCACACGGTTAGGATAAGCTTGGGGTTATGGGGCTCATTCTCTATTTTGCGTCTGAGACTGGCGATGTGCCATTTCACGCTTTCTTCCGAGTATCCTAGGGACCCCCAAACCGACCGTAGTATTTCCGGAACGGATACTACTTTCCCAGCCTTTTGTGTCAGGAAGATAAGGAGCTTTAGCTCTTTTGGCGTGAGGTCAAGCTTCTTATCCTTGAGATAGGCTTCTTGCCGGTCCAGGTTGATTGAAATGGTGCCGTCCGAGTAGACTCCCTGGGCGCTGTGACGGGGGTTTTAGCGCGCCGGAGGGCCGCCTCAATTCGCGCGGACAGCTCCTTGATGCCGATAGGTTTTACCAAATAGTCGTCCGCGCCCAGCTTCAGACCTATGACCTTCTCATCTTCGCCGCCCATGGCGCTAAGAAGGATGACAGGTATATCAGTGACCTCGCGGATGCGTTTCACCAGGTCGAAACCCGTCATGCCGGGCATTCGGATATCGGTAATAACCAGACCGGGCTGGTACTTGAAAAGGAGCCGCAGGGCTTCCAGGGCGCTTAAGGCGGGGAGGGGCTGGTGGCCAGCCTCCTCGCAACATGCGCTAAGCATGTCCAGCACCGACTTTTCGTCATCCACCAGTAAAATAGTCGCCATGGTTTTTCTAGTATACCCCCGAAAGCAATAGGGGGTTCAAGGGCGAAATGACGGGGGCAGTGGGGATTTAGGACGGTTTAACGATGGGCTTGCCCTCCTCCTTCCAGCCGCTGAAGCCGGGATTCATGTAGCACACGTTCTTGTATCCCATATTCTTAAGGGTCTGCCCTGCCAGGGCAGCGCGGCCTGTGCCCCCTCAATGGGTGACTATGAGAGTGTTCTTGTCTGGGATCATCTCCTCAATCCTGCCCTCGATGCGCCCACGGGCAAGGAGAGTGGCCTCCTTTATGTGGCCGTTGGCCCATTCGTCCGGTTCTCTGACATCCAGAACGACGATCTTTTCCCGGCGCTGCAACTTCTTTTGGACCTCGTCCGTGGAGATAGAGGGCACGGCGTTCTGAGCAGATTCTATTAGTTTCTTTCCAATGCTTTCCGACATAGGGCCTCCGATGCGCTTGTGTATAGCAGAGAGATAGCACAAAGGCGTCGTCGGGTCAACATCTGCATGAGTGGTAAGTTCCGCAAAGGGCGTTTCATGCCTTTTGGACATCTTGCTATACTGTACGTACCGCGATGGGAGTTTATAAGAAAGAATATGGACCGCATTAAATCCGCATACGAAAGAGCCATGGAGAAGATTGAGCAGCTTGAGAAGCCCAACGATAGGCAGCGACTGGAGTGGAAGCTGCTGCCCGAAGGCCAGAAGCTGGCGGGGGAGTTCATAAAGGGGGAGAGCGCCCCGTTCTCGAAAATCGCCGGCGCGCCGCCGGAGCACCGGCCTTATCTAGTTAGAGGAATGGCTAACGTTTTAATCTCGAATCTGCAGCTGCCCAGGACCCAGGCAACTTATCTGGCGAACACTAAAATGATTGAGGGCCTGGAGAGGCTTCTTAAGGAGAAGCCCAAAGCCAAGGAACTGTTATCCCGCGCCAAGTATGTTTCCGACCAGTACTGGCAGTTCGCGGTGCCTCAGAGGGAGCAGACCAGACAGCAGTTGAAGATGCAGATGGAGCAACAGGTCATGGAGGCGCTGAGCCGCCAGCGGGGAACGCAGCAAGGGCAGGTCCAGATACAGGTGGAGACCCTGCCGGAGTTTCAACAGCAGTGGATGCGGATTGCCAGCCAGATTGACCGTCAGTACGAGCAGCATCTGGAAGAGAACAAGAAGCATCTCGTTGAGATGGTCTGACATGGAGGACCTGGACGGTCAATACCGTCGTTTGATAGACGCCGTCTCAAGGACACAGGTAGTGAAGGCGCCTCATCAATACTTGCACACTTTTGGCGTCACGAGATTGCAGTATTTTATTGTCACCGAACCGGTTTACAAAGAGGTAGCCCCCGGGCCGTCGGAGGCGGTTATCAGGCAAGGGGTTGTGACCGCGGAGCGGCCTCAGGTTGTCACGCCAGCGTATATGGCCCAGCTTGATGGTTTTGGAGATGACGCCAAGGCGTATTTCAACTCCCTGGCTCTCCGTCATGGCGCCAATGCGCCTGGGCTGCTTTACCACTACAAGAACGAGCCGGGCGAGATGGAGATAGTGGAAGGAGCGGCCGTTGAGGTGGCCCAGCGGGTGAGCAGCAGGCTGAAGGACGAAAGCAACAACCTTTCTGTGGTGATGCTGGGCGTTGACGAGCTATGGGATGTGTCGCTGCTAAAGTTCATTTACGAATACACGGCGGCGTCTGTGGCGGGGAATGTTGAAGAGCTGCAGTCGCGCCGGTTGTTTGATCCCGCGGGGGAGATGGAAGCGCCAAGAGCGGCGATCCAGCGCATTGAAGAGCTTTTTAGAGACACTGAGAGGGGCGCGGATCCCGCAATTCTGAAAAGAGAGCTGGACCGATGGGGCCTTTTCCAGCATTACCAGGACCGCTTCTTCTCGCTTTTTCGCCGGAAGGGCCCTTAAAGACGGCAACCGCTGATTCACGATGGGGTCTCGGATAAATGGAGGTTGGAGGTGAGGCGGCGGGCTAGGTTTTGACGAGGAGGACGGGCGCTCCGGAGCTGGAGACCACCCTATCAGCGACGCTGCCGAGGACCGCGCGGCCCAGGCCTGTGCGGCCTCTGCTAGACATAACGATAAGATTGCCCTCACTCTCTCGTCCCAGGTCCACTATGTGGCCGGCCGGGTCGCCCAAGAACATCTTGGAATCCACCTGTGAGATTCCACGGCCTTTCAGGTCCGATACTTTGGCAGCCAGGTATTCTTTGGTTTCCGACTCGACAGCTTCCAGGACTTGCGCATAGCCCCCGGCGTAAGTGCCGGCCCAGCCGCCAGCGGCGGTAAATTGGGCTGTGGGCACTACGCGTACTAGAGTTATGGGCAAATTGAGCTTAACTGCCAGTTCTAAGGCGGTGGGTGTGGCGGCCTCGGACAGGGGGGAGCCGTCCAGCGGCAGGATGACATGCCTTAACCTGGCTTCCAACTGCTTGTGATTGTCCTGTTGCTCAGGCCGTACGATCAGCATAGAGGAAGGCGCGCCGTGGATAACTTTTGTGGTGACGCTGCCTACGAGCCATCGGCCAATACCGGTGCGCCCATGGGTTGACATGGCGATGAGGGTGGAATCGCCGTGGCGTTTGGCTTCGGCCACAATGACTCTTTCGGGACGGCCTGATTTGAGGGAATGGGCGGTCTGAACGCCGTGGAGACGCTGCTCCAACATAGTAAGGTAGGCTTGCTCCTTACGGCGCGCCTCTGCCATGGCCCCGCGTGTCTTAGCTTCAGTCTCCTTCCAGTGGCCGGCGGTGGCTTCGCCGGGGGCAAGGGCCTCTACTAGGATAATTCTGCTTTCGAAGGCTTTGGCTAAGGCGTACGCCCAGGGCAGGGCGCTTTCCGAGAGATTGGAACCATCCACGGGCACGACGATGTGGGAATACACGCGTGTCCTCCTTGAGGAGCTTCAAATTTGAGTATATGCACAGTACGAAAACGGGTCAATTATCATCGCGAATAGTCCGAATGGGGTAGCAGGTTCCATGAACATGGACATAGAAAGCGATCTTAGGCTGAGAGCGGAGCAGCGCGAGGAAAGATTTTGGGAATTAAATTATGAGTATGGACAGCAATCGCTGATATTTAGATATCGATTATGCGGATGGATTGATGATATAGAATTCGAAAAGTATATATTGACTTTATGCTGATATAATGCTAGGTTCTGGCGGATACAGCGGTTAGCAACTAGAAGACACTGCTTTAGTCTTTTACGAGTTATTGCCGCCAAAATTTTCCGCTATGTATAGATTAGCAGAGCCTGACTCCACGTTTTGAGTTCATAAATATTGAGAGGAGGACCAGTCCTTGGTTACGAATATTCGATTAGTTTTGAAGTTCATGCTCCCGCTGACATTGCTGCTGGGGTTAATGCTGTTCATTGCGGCTTGCGGAGAGGACAATACGCCTACCCGAGGCGTCACGAGCCAGCCGCAGGCCACGGCCACCGCAACGTCGGCGCCGGCGGCTACTCCAACGCCCACCGCCGCCCCCAAGGTGCCGGTCTCGCCGAGGCTTAAGGTTGGGATAGTCCCGCCGCTTCAGCAGACTAACATGATGTGGAAAGTAGCCCAAAGCGGCACGGGTCCGTTTAAGGGTATGTATGAGCATCCTATAGGGATGAACCGTTTCACCGAAGAGCTAAACAACGAGCAGGTAGGCGAGAGCTGGGCTATGTCCGCCGACGGGAAGACCTGGACTTTCAAGATAAAGAAGGGTATCCCGTTTCATACAGTGGGCGACTTCAAGGGGGTGGAAGTCACCGCTAAGGACTACATTGCCACCTTCCGCTCCGTTGGCCGCGACGATTCGTTAGCCAGCTACCAGATATTCAAGGACATGGGCCTGAAGGATGAAAACTTTCAGATAGTCAGCCCCAATGAGCTGGTCTGGAAGGCGGCTAAGCTGGACGTTTTCCTTCCGTTCTGGCTCAGCGAACAGTGGGTGGCGGGAATCATAAGCCAGGACTATCAAGACAAGGTGGGAGGGCTGGAGAAGTATCTGGATAACCCGGTAGGAACGGGGCCTTTCCAGTTTGTGGAGATAAAGGTTAACCAGCATATTCTTCACAAGCGGGTCGAGAACCATTGGAGAAAGACCGCTGACTTCCAGGAGCTTCAGTTCTTCTACGTGCCGGAGGATGCGACCCGGCTGGCGCAGCTGCTGGCCAAGGAAGTCCACATCGCGGACGTGCCCAAGTCGCTGCTGAAAGAGGCTAAGGGCCAGGGTTACAAGATTGCGACCAGCACAACGCCCGGCTTCTTCGCCTACGCTTTCTTCAGCGGTCTCTACTACGACAAGCCTATGCCTATAAGGGCGGGCAGCAAGCAAGGGCAAACTGAGCCTGTGGCGCCGGGCTACAGCGCCGACGATCCCTTCCGGAAGCTGGAAGTGCGCAAAGCGGCTAACCTGGCGATTAACCGGCAGGAGCTTGTAGACAAGTTCTGGGGCAAGGCCGCCGTCCTTTTCAGCATCCATAACATGTCGCCGCTTTTTGACTACCATAAGAAGGAGTGGGCGCCTTACCCGTACGACCCCAATCAGGCGAAGCAGCTCCTGGCCCAGGCCGGATATCCCAACGGGTTCGAGTTCACGCTGACCACCGCGAAGTTTTCAGGCGTGCCGGAGATGATTGAGGTGTCAGAGGCCGTGGCCCAGTACTGGAAGAGCATAGGTATGACGGCAAAGATTGAGACTATTCCGTCCGGCGACGTGCTGACCAAGCAGCGGAACCGGGGATACAACAAGAGCATCTTCTTTATCCGGTATTCCACCTATCCCTACCGGAATTACCTGGGCTGGACCTTCCCCATGAGCAACGTGGCAGGGGGAAGCGGCTCGTCTTCTTGGGAGGTGCCCGTGCTGGACGACATGTTCCTGGACCTCAAGGCCCGGCTTCAGCCCAACGAGATCCAGGGCCAGATGATCAAGATTGGCGACTACATGTACGACCAGCACTTAATCGTGCCAATGGCGTACATTCTGCCGGAGGTCCCCTACGACCCCAGTGTGGTGCAGGAATACCTGGCCAATCACTTGCACTTTGGCCCGACCCGGCATCACGAGTACACCAAGGCTATGTTCAAGTAGCCTGGGTTTCAGCGCACGCGGATTAAGGCCCCCCGATTTCGGGGGGCCTTTGGCTTGTCGGGGCCATGGAAGCCGCCTAAATTAACACGGTTGTTTTTGGGCAGGGCTGTTCAGGACGGCGCGATATTTCATGGCATCATCGCCGGCATCTTCTTGACACCGAATGCCGACAGTGGGGATACTCCCTGCGCTCCGCTCTCTGAACTCTTATCGAAGGTGATAACCATGGCCCTCTCTATAAATAAAGGCTCCTCCGCACTCCTGGTGATGGACTGCCAGGAGGGGATCGTCGGCGCGCTGCCTACGACAGAGCGGCAGCGTCTCATGCCAGTCCTGCAGCGCGGCATGGCCGCGGCCCGGGCCGCTGGGGTGCCGGTTATACACGTGGTCGTTGGCTTTAGGGAGGGCCACCCTGAGATTGGCAAGACTGGATGGTTCAAGGCGGTCAAGGAGGCGGGGCGAATGAAAATCGGCTCGCCGGAGGCGCAGATATGCAAGGAGGTGGCGCCGCAGCAGGGGGACGTTATAGTCACGAAGAAGCGAATGAGCGCCTTCACCGGCAGCGATCTGCAGCAGGTGCTTTACGGGAGGGGGATTACTACCGTAGTCCTGACTGGCGTTAGCTCTGTGGGGGTCGTCGAGTCCACGGCCCGCGACGCGGTGGATATGGACCTGGATATTGTGGTCCTGGCCGACGGCTGCGCCGACCGCGACCCTGTGGTCAACGAGGCCGCCCTTAAGCACCTCCTGCCGCGCATAGCCAGCGTGGTAAACACTGAAGAGTTTGTGGCGGCCCTGGGCGGCGCCAAGCAGCCCGCCACCCAGGCATAAGAAACAAAAATGCCGCCCCGCTGAAAGGTCGAGGCGGCATTCATTCAATCGTAAGGGGACTAATAATTATGGACGTGGCGAATGAAGACTCCCGCTCCTCTCCACCCCGACCCCCCTCTCTAACTCTCCCTCCCTCGGGGGATACTCGGGACAGGCCTCAAGGAGGGAGAGGACCAGACGGGATCTAGCACCTTACCACTCTGCGGGTTCTAACACTGCAAGTAAGTAGAGCCGTAAGGGGGTTACCCTTGCAGCCTGGGGCAGAGCTTCAGGGCGTTCTCGCCTAGAATTTTGCGCTTGGCGCTGTCGCTGAGGCCTTTCCATTCGACCACCTGCTGGACAGCCTCGGGCCAGGCGGTGTCGCCGTGGGGCCAGTCGGTGGCGAAGACGAGGACGTCCTCGCCCAGCTCGCCGACAAGCCATTCGAGGGTCTTTTCCCAGGTGTCGATGCCGTGGAAATAGCGGCCGCTTTCCTTGACCACCTGGCTGGGCGTGTGCTTCAAGTAGGGCACGTGGGCCGGCGACAGGGCGTAGTGGCTGTCGTATCGGTCAAGGATGCCGGGGAGCCAGCCTGCCGCCGTCTCGACCACCGCCGCCCGGAGCGATGGGAACTTCTCGAAGATGCCGCCGCCGATGAGCGCGCCCATGGAGGCCATGCCCGCCCAGGGGTTGCCCAGGGAGTGCTGCAGGAACCAGGCGCCGCGGAGGTCGAAGGTGCCGGGGGCGTAGGGAGGCCGGGCGGTGCCGCCGTGGACCAGGATGGGAAGCTCCTCCTCCTGAGCGGCGGCGTAGATGGGGTGGAGGCTTTTGTCGTCCAGGAGCATGTCGTTGGGGCCCTGGGGTGAGAAATAGACACCTACCAGATTTATGTCCTTTTTGGCCCAGTACTTAATCTCCTGCACAGCTGATCGGGAGTCACGCATGTTGGCCACCAGCGTCCACTTGAGCCGGGCAGGGGCCTGGGAGCAGAAGTCGCTGACCCATCTATGGTATGCGCGGTAGAGGGCGTTCTCGAAGCCCACGTCGTTGAGGGCGCAGTAGCTGGATACGTGGGTAGGGTACAGGACATCGACGTCCACATAGGAGGCGTCCATGTCCTCGATTCGCGCCTTCACGTCCCAGTTGACCTCGGGCCGGATCATGGGGAGGTCGCCGCGTTCGGGGCGGCCAAAGTTGGTGCGGGTGCCTTTCTTGGGCTGGAGAATAAACTCGCGGGGGGCCATACCGAAACTGTCCATCATGCCCAGGGTGCCGTCGGAGACTACGGGCGCCAGGATGGCGTATCGGCTGGCGGCCACGGCGCCCTTGCCGCCGGACTGGATATTGGCCTCGATGGCCTTCTTGAGGCGCTGGAAGTCCTCCTCGTACTCTTTGTCCACATAGCCGTTATACATTCGAGCGGGCTGCTCCTGAATGTGCGAGTCCATGTCGATAACCTTCCAGCCGTTCCAGGCCATTCCATCGCCTCCGTTGGGTTACTAAGGGCCAGTCTATGCCGCCACCCAAGAGGTGTCAACGAAGTTAGGTTTTAGTGGTCGCGGATGTGCTTTGGCATGAAGCCCAGGGCGATGCGAAGACCATCGGAAGCTTTTATTTTCTTCACGTAGTCCAAATTTCCTTCCATGGGCCTCGGGCTGAAGCCGGAGGCCTTCTCCACCGATCCTATCTCAGCGTAGTTGGGAACGGCCAACAGGTCTAGCTGGTCAGTGGTGACCGGAGACCTGGGAGTCGCGATGTCCATTAGGGCGGCCATAGGTTTCATTACTGCCACTGGGATGTGGAGTTTTGGAGGACGCTTTCCGAGGGTCCGGGCGATAACGTCGATGATGTCGTCGTAGGTCAGGTATTGAGGGCCGCCTAACTCCAGGGTATCCCCGTTCAGTTCGGGTCTCTCTAAGGAGAGGACAATGCACCGGGCCACGTCCTCCACGTGTATAGGCTGGAACTTGTTTTTGCCGGACCCGACGACAGGCACTATCGGAAAGGCCTTCACCAGCCCCGCCAGGGAGTTGGTGAACTCATCGCCTTCGCCGAACATAATGGAGAACCTGTAAATAACGTAAGGGAGGCCGGCGCTTTTAACAGCCTCTTCACTCCTCCACTTGCTCAACAGGTACGGATACCTTTCGTTGTTCTGGGCGCCCAGGGCGCTGACGTGGATGAAACGCTTGGCGCCGGCGGACTTGGCGGCTTGGACTACGTTTCGCGTTCCTTCAACGTTAATCCTATCGAAGGGGTTGGGGCCGCGCTTCCTGATGACGGCCACAAGGTGGATGACGGCGTCGCAGCCCTGAGCGGCGGGCTGCAAGGACTTCTTGTTAGAAACGCTGCCTTGGGCTGCCTCCACGGGTGCCGGCAACACGCCGTTGGCGGGCTTTCGGTGGACTAGAGCACGAACGGCATGTCCCCGGGCCAACAACTCCTTGACAACATGTCTGCCGACAAAGCCAGTAGCGCCAGTGACTAGTACAAACATGCTACAACCCCTTGTATTAGCCTATTAATTTGTTGCATCGCTTTGTTGTAATTCTGCCCCTTGCCGCCTTGACCACCATATGGCTATATACTATGTTTATGCGGCCCTAAAGCCAACCATGTTTACTCATCTTCACGTTCACTCCGAATACAGCCTCCTGGACGGCATCAGCCGGATCCATGAGATGGTCCATCGGGCCAAGGAGCTGGGCATGGGATCCCTGGCTATCACCGACCACGGCTCATTATACGGGGTGGTGGACTTCTACCAGTCGGCGATGGAGGCAGGGGTGAAGCCCATCCTGGGCTGCGAGATCTACGAGGCCAAGGAGAGCCGGCATATAAAGGACCCGTCGGAGAAAAGCCCCTACCACCTTACCGTCCTGGCAATGGACAACCGGGGCTATAAAAACCTGATGCAGCTTGTCACCAAGGCGCACCTGGAAGGGTTCTACTACCGGCCACGCATCGATGACGAGGTCTTCGCGCAGCACTCGGAGGGACTAATCGTGCTATCGGGCTGTCCCAACGCCCAGATACCGCGGTTCATAACCGAGGGCCGTATGGACAAGGCCGCTGCCCGGGCCAAGTGGTGCAACGAGGTCTTCCCTGGACGCTTCTTCCTGGAGATGCAGGAGCACTCGGGTATCCCGGAGCTTCCGGCGATAAACAAGGGACTGTTGGAGCTTAGCAAGTCCCTGGGCATCCCGCTGGTGGCCACCAACGACAGCCACTATACCGTGAAGGGCCATGCCCACCTCCAGGACATTCGTATTTGCATCTCTACTAATGATACTATTCATAATCCCAAACGGCTGAAGATGGAGGATGAGTCCTTCTATATCAAAAGTCCGCAAGAGATGGCGGAGCTTTTCAAGGACTTGCCTGAGGCGATCACCAACACCCAGCGAATCGCCGAGATGTGCAACACCAAGCTGGTCTTTGGCGAGCTTCATTTGCCTAGATACCCTGTCCCGGAAGGCTTTACCGCAGACCAGTTCCTTGAAAAGCTTTGCTGGGAGGGGCTAAAGCGTCTTTATGGGAACCCCACCGAGGAGCAGAAATCACGCCTGAGGTATGAACTGGATGTCATCAGGCAAACACGGTTCGCTAACTATTTCCTGGTAGTGTGGGAGATAGTGTCGTTCACGCGGCAGAACCGTATCCTCCTGGGCGTGCGTGGCAGCGCCGCCGCCAGCCTGGCGCTCTACTGCATGGGAGTGACTGAAGCCGACCCGCTGAAGTACGGGCTGGTCTTTGAGCGCTTCCTGAACATAGAACGCAAAGAGATGCCGGACATCGACATGGACTTCCAGGACGACCGGCGCGACGAGGTCCTGAACTACGTGATGCAGCGGTACGGCAAAGATAGGGTGGCGCAAATCATCACCTTCGGGACACTGGGGCCCAAGGCGGCGATTCGCGACGTGGGCCGGGCGCGAGGGCTGGGCTACGCCGATACCGACCGCATAGCGCGGCTCGTCCCCTTCAAAGTGCGCACGCTCAGGGACGCCCTGGAAGGCGTTCCTGAAATGAAGGATATGTACAACGGCGACCCAGAGATAAAGAACCTCCTGGACGACGCCCAGGGGCTGGAAGGGATTCCCCACCACGTCAGCACACACGCCGCTGGCGTCGTAATATCAGACGAGCCGCTGACGGAGTACATACCGCTGCAGCAGCCAGTGCGTGGCGAAGCGGGCCAGGTATCGATGACTCAGTTCGCCATGGAGCCTATCGCGAAGCTGGGGCTGCTGAAGATGGACTTCCTGGGCCTCACAAACCTTACCATCCTAGACCGCACCGTAAAGATGCTGCAGAAGACCCGGGGTCTCAGCCTGGACTTGCAGAAGATACCGCTGGACGACAAGAAGACCTTTGATCTCTTGTCATCGGGCCATACCAACGAAGTGTTCCAGCTTGAAAGCGCGGGGATGCAGCGCAATATTAAGGAGCTGAAACCGACGGCGATTAATGACGTGGCCGCGATGATAGCCCTCTATCGCCCCGGCCCTATGGAGCAGATACCTCGGTTCATCGACGCCAAGCACGGGCGCATTCCTGTCCGCTCCCCTCACCCCAGCCTGGACGAAATATTAAAGGATAGCTACGGCATTATTGTCTTCCAGGACCAGGTGCTGAAGATACTTCAGACCTTCGCGGATTACAGCCTGGGCAGCGCCGATATCGTGCGCAAGGCCATGGGCAAGAAGATTCCTGAGCTTATGCGCAAGGAGCGGGAACGTTTCCTGGAGGGCGCGGTCAAGAAGGGGTTCTCCAAAGGGTTGTCCGAGGAGGTTTTCAGCCTCATTGAGCCTTTTGCCGGATACGCCTTCAATAAGGCGCACAGCGTTAGCTATGCCCTCATCTCTTACTGGACCGGGTACTTTAAGGCTAACTACCGCTTTGAGTACATGGCCTCGGTGCTTAACGCGCGGCGGGACCAGCCGGAGAAGATGAACAACGCCATCAACGAGTGCCTTAGGATGGGGATTCCCATCCTGCCGCCGGACGTGAATCGCAGCGACGTGGAGTTTGCCCTGGACAAGGATGTCGATGGCAAGGAAAGCATCCGGTACGGGCTGTCGGCGATAAAGAACCTGGGCGAAAGCGCGGTGACGCCTATAGTGAAGGCTCGCGAAGAGGGCGGCCCCTTCAAGTCGCTGGAGGACTTCGCGCGGCGCTCCGACCCCAGGGGACTGAACAAGCGCGGCCTGGAAAGCCTTATTAAGGCCGGCGCGCTGGACTGTCTGGGCAAACGCGGCGCTGTTCTCAATGTCATGGAAACGATACTGGCCCAGTCGCAGCGGGAGGCCAGGATGCGGCAGACCGGCCAGACAAGCCTCTTCCAGGGTGTGGCCGCGACTGACGACGTGGCTATGGTGGTGGTCAGGCCTACTGGTGAAGACGCCTTGATGGAGGAGAAGGTGGCGTGGGAGAAGGAGCTGCTGGGGATACCCATCTCTTCCAATCCTCTTAAAGCCCTGGCTAAAGGCATTCCCAGCAAGGCTATAGCCTCTCGTGACCAGCTGGACGTGGAGATGGAGGGACAGCAGGTGACGGTGCTGGGCCAGCTATCCTCCACACAGCAGCGCATGACCAAGGACCAGCGCCCCTTCCTCAGCGCGACGCTGGAGCTTCTGGGAGGTGAGCTGGAGGTGCTGGCATGGCCTCAGGCCTTAGAGCGGACTAGAGGGGTGTGGCAGGAGGGACGCCTGCTGCTCTGCACCGGCAAGGTGGTGGTGCGCGGCGAGGATATCTCAATCTACTGCGACGACGCGAGGGAGTATACCGGCCAGGAATCCGAGTCGAGCATCGACGACGCTTCGTCAGCCATCGAGTCAAAAAGAAACGGCCCTAGGCAGAACGGCAACGGATCGAGAACGAACGGCAATAAAACCAACGGCGTCAAGACCAACGGCGCCCATAAGGAGACCCCGACGCCCTTGGCTCCCACTAATACAATCCTGATTACTCTCGATGAGTCCGAAAACCAGGGAGAGGACGCTTATCTTCTCCAGGACTTGCTGCAAGCCCTTCTGGAATATCCAGGCAACGACCATGTACACCTGCGGATACGCACAGGCGGCCGGGTGGTAAGAGTCGATATGCCTATCAGCGTCGGTCATTGCGCGGAACTGGAGCAGAGGTTGGAAACGCTTTTGGGGCCGGGCAAGTTAGCCGTGGAAGCGGCCGAAGCGAACTCTGGGAATGGAGCGGCTAAGACCGGCGCGATGTAACATGCCGAGCATTAAATGGACGTATTTG
>Ga0194132_10000527_pt1 | contig 78286 bp, 73 predicted proteins | sample TA2KigOf80mmetaG_FD_148612 | JGI IMG/M metagenome (GOLD analysis project Ga0194132, IMG submission 148612) | Freshwater microbial communities from Lake Tanganyika, Tanzania - TA2015054 Kigoma Offshore 80m | ecosystem: Environmental > Aquatic > Freshwater > Lake | place: Tanzania: Lake... | reverse complement strand
CTGGTTCTTGAACGAGGATTTGAGCGCGCCCAAGAGCCCGAACAAGGCGTCCTTGTCGGCGCGGCTCAAGTCGGCGGTGAGGTCGGCCATCCATGTGTCGTGGGCGGCGGCTATCGCCTTGAATTCGCGCCGACCCGCCGGCGTCAAGCGCACGGTCTGGCGGCGGCGGTCGTGGGCGGCGGGTGCCCGTGTCACCAGGCCGTCGGCGGCGAGCCGCGCCACCAGGCCGGTCGCGTTGCCGTTGGTAACCATCAGGCGCTTGGATAACTCACCCATGGCGAGGCCTTCGGCCGAGCGCGCGAGCTGGGCGAGCACATCGAAGCGCGGCAGCGTGGTATCGAAGCGCTCGCGCAAGCGGCGCCTGAGCGCGGCACCGCCCAAATTGGCGCAGGTGAGAAGCCGAAGCCAGACGCGGAGCTCGAGCTTGTCGCCCTGAGCGGCGGTTTCGAGATCGCCGGACTCCGGCGCGGCGAGCGCCCGCGCGCTGCGTTCGGTCACGACATCACCTCGCCGCCGGCGACCGGGATCGCCTGGCCGGTGATCGAGCCCGAAGCCGGGAGCGCGAGCCAGCCCACCACCATCGCGATCTCGGCGGGCGCGATGATCCGTCCTTGCGGGTTATAGGAGGCCAGGCTCGCGCGCGCCTCCTCCGCGCTGCGGCCGGTCTTCGACGTGATGTTCGTGACCGCCTCGGCGACGATCGCGGTGTCGGTGAAGCCGGGGCAGACGCAATTGACGGTGATCGCGGTCTTGGCGAGTTCGAGCGCGAGCGCGCGGGTAAGGCCGACGACACCGTGCTTCGAGGCGCAGTAGGCCGCCGAGTAGCGGTAGCCGACCAGGCCGGCGGTCGAGGCGGTCGCGATCACCCGCCCGTAGTTCGCCTTCATCATCGCCGGGAGCGCGCGCTGGGTGCAGTGGAAGGCGCCGTTCAGGTTGATGTCGAGGATGCGCTGCCAGGTCTGGACGCTGGTCTTCAAGAACGGCGCCGGGTCGGCGACGCCGGCGTTGTTGACAAGGATCTGCGGCGGCCCGAACGCGGCTTCGGCGGCGGTGAACGCCCGATCGACCGACTCGGGCTTGGTGATATCGGCGACCGCGGTCGCGACCCTGGCGCCGCGCGCGGTGAGCGCGGCTGCCTTGTCGGCCAATACATGCGCATTGATGTCGAGGATAGTGACGCTCGCGCCCAAGCGCGCCAGCTCGTCGACGATCGCGCCGCCGATGCCGCGCGCGCCGCCGGTCACCAGCGCATGGTGGCCGGCGAGCGGGGACAGGAACGGAGCGGCGTCGGACATGCAGAGCCTCGAAGGTGGCGCGAATTAGTTTAACCTTAAACTATTCGCGCCGGCCACCGTCACGCCTCGATCCGGATCGGCGGCAAGTGGGCCGGTGATGCGCCACGCCGCCCTCTCCTGAAAAGCAACATGGGTGCGATCGCCGCAAGCGCACGCCATCGCGGGCGCGCGGGCAAGGGGGTTACCCGAACGCTTTGAAGGTAATGAGGGTAAAAGTGTCCTTGATGCCGGGCAGCTTTTGGAGCTGCTCGCAGACGAAGTGGCCGATGTCTTCGTCGTCGTTCAAGTAGCACTTCATCAGAAGGTCGTACTGGCCGGAGGTCGAGTAGACCTCGGACACCTTATCGAGCTGCACCGCCTCGTCGGCGACCTGATACGACATGCCGAGGTCGCACTTGACCATCACGAAAATCGTCTGCATGGCCCCTCACTTCTTCTTGCCGCCGTTCAGCATCTCCTCCGGCACCGACCGCAGCAAGAAGGCCGGAACGTGATCGCCGAGACCGACCACCGCCGGCTCGGTTTCGCGGGGACCGCGATCGCGACCCCGGCGCGGTTCGTGGCGGGGCGGCCGCTCGTGCGCGCGCGGCGCTGCGGCGGCCGCGCGTTCATCGTGACGCTCTGCGGCCGGTACAGCCGATTCGACTGTCATCGGCTCGCGCGGCGTTACGTGCGCGGGTTCGGCGGGCGCCGGCCGATCGGATTCGGCGTGCGCCGTGCGATGCTCGGCTCCCCGCACCGGGCGGCGCTCGGGGCGACGCTCGCCGCGGTCCGAGCGGCGTTCGCCGCCGCGCTCCGGACGACGCTCGCCGCCGCGCGCGGGCCGGCCGCCGCGGCCTCGTCCGCGACGGCGGCGCCTACCATCGCCCTCGGCGAAGGCGGCTTCGTCGATTCCAGCGAGCGTCGTGCGCGGTATGGCGCGGACCATCATCTTTTCGATCGCCGCGATGTACTCGCCGTCGTCGGGCGTCGCGAGCGTGTAGGCATGGCCCGACATGCCGGCGCGGCCGGTGCGGCCGATGCGGTGGATGTAATCCTCGGGATGCGTCGGAACGTCGTAGTTGATGACGGCTGGCAGTCCCGAGATATCGAGCCCGCGGGCGGCGACGTCGGATGCGACCAGGAAGGTGACGCCGCCGGCCTTGAAGCGCTGCAGCGTTTCGAGCCGGGCCGGCTGCGACATGTCCCCGTGCAGTCCGGCGGCCGAGAAGCCGTGCTTGGCGAGCGATTTGGCGACGATGTCCACGTCCTTTTTACGGTTGCAGAAAATGAGCGCGCCGGCGATCGCGCGCTCGCGCATCAGCGTGCGCAGCACGTGACGCTTTTCCTTCTCGTCGCCGCCGACGATCAGCATCGCCTGCTCGATGGTGTCGAGCGGCGTCGCCGCCGGCGTGACCGCGATTTCGCGCGGGTTCATCATGAAGCGGTCGGCGAGGCGGCGGATCTCGGGCAAAATCGTCGCCGAGAACAGCAGCGTCTGGCGCAGCGCCGGCAGCAGCCCGCTGATCTTCTCGACGTCGGGGATGAAGCCCATGTCGAGCATGCGGTCGGCTTCGTCGATCACGAAGATCTTGATGTCGGACAGCACCAGCCGCCCGCGCTCGAAGTGATCAAGTAGCCGTCCGGGCGTCGCGATCAGGACGTCGGCGCCGCGGTCGATGATCTTGTCCTGGTCCTCGAACGAGAGGCCGCCGATCAGCAGCGCTTTGTTGAGCTTCAGGTACTTGCCGTATTTGGTGAAGTTGTCGGCGACCTGCATCGCGAGCTCGCGCGTCGGCTCAAGGATGAGCGAGCGCGGCATGCGGGCGCGGGCGCGTCCGGCCGACAGGACGTCGAGCATGGGCAAGACGAACGACGCGGTCTTGCCGGTCCCGGTCTGCGCGCACCCGATGACGTCGCGGCCCTGCAGCACGATCGGGATCGCCTGGGTCTGAATCGGGGTGGGTTCGGAATAGCCCGCGTCGGCGACGCCGTTGAGAACCGCCGCGCTAAGTCCTAGTTCTTCAAATGTCATCGAGAATGGTAACGCCTAAGCCCGCTCGCTAGGGGAAAGCGTTAACCGGGCGACGGAGCGAATTCACTCGGAAGGGCCCTTGCGTAACGCATGAACGGCCGCATCCCTAGCACTATCGGCGTGTTTTTTCCACCCCGTTAGCATTGTCGCCCGAGCGAGCGCCGGCAGGCCTCGTCCTGGCCTGGATTGGCGGGCGGCAGCAGGTCGGCGAGGGTTCGGGCGAGCAGGGCGCGAAACCGCGGATCGTCGACGCCGTCCGCAAGGCCGCGCGCGTCGACCTCGGTGAGCGTCTGGTCGTCGAAACAGAAAGCGGCGTGAACGAAAACGTCGCCGGCCGGGGGTGCCAGCGCAAAGCCGTTCGCAGCCTGGCAGGCGCGCTCGAAGACGATGCCGGGCGGAGCCGGATTGAAGATGAGAACGATGCGGTAGTCGCGCGCCGGCGCCGGGTCCGCCGCCACGAACGGCGCCGGCGCGAGCCAGGGCGGCATCGCGAGCAGTGCGCGTACGCGGTCGGGGAGTTCGGCCGGCGCACCGGCGAACGGCTGTCCGATGATCGCCGTCGGGACGCCGCCGCCGCGGGCGGCGTCCAGGATCAAGGCGGGATCGTAGACCGGCGACACGTAGCTGAACGATCCCGCTCCGGGGCCGGTGCAGGCGGCGAGAACGAGAGCGCCGGCGGCCGCGACCGCGCGCAGGCGCTGGGCGTTTAGCATGAGGGGGGAACGCAGGCGCGCCCGTCGAACACCGAAGGGTTGCGCAGCGGCAGGAGGTCGCGGAGGGTTCGATCGAGCAGGGCCGTGAACGTTGGATCGGCGGGGCCGGCGACCGGCGCCTCTGCCGCGACCTCGGCCAGCAGCCGCTCGCCGGCGCAGAACGCCGCCGCGACGCGGGTGATGGCGCTGCGGTCCGCCAACGCGATGTCGCGAACGTCGCCGCAGCCGTCGCCTTCGCTCAGGCGCTTGCTCGGGTTGAAGACGAACGCCAGGCGAAGACCCCGGCGCGGCGCCGTGGCGCTTACGAGCGTGAAGGGTAAGTCCTGGTGCCAGCCGGGGAGCTTGAGCTGGGCGCGAACCGCTTCGTGCGCGGCGGCCTCATCGAGCGCGAACGGGTTGCCGTAGATGAGCGTCGGAATGCCGCCGCTCTTACCGGCGTGCCAAACGTCGAACGGATCGTAGGCGGGTTTGTGGTTGGCGACGGCGTCGCTTCGGACGCTCAGATCGGCGGCGCATCCCGCCAAAATCGCGATCGCGAGCAGTGCCGCGCCGACCCGCGGGTTCATTGGCGTTAGCGGCCCCCGAATCCGGGCTGACGCGGTCCGTAGTCCGGCAGCAGTTCTTCGAGCGCCTTGTTCAGGAACAACCGGAACGCCGGATCGTTGGGGTCGGCCGGACGCGCGCCGACGGTCGCATACTCCGAGATCGAGCGGCTGCCGACACAGAACGCGGCGTACATGACGACGACGTCGGCGCGCGGCGAGACGCCGATCTTGGCCGGCTCGCCGCAGGTCTCCTGAAAGCGTAGCCCGGGCGGCAGCGGATCGAACACGAGCACGAGGCGATAGCCGGCGACCGCTTGGGCGGCGTCGCGCACAACGAACGGCGCGCGTCGAACCGGTTCGGCAGCACCAGGCTCTCGACGACGCGCCGGCGACGTCCGGCTGCCCGGCCGCGTACGGATTGCCGACGACGACGGTCGGAAAGCCGCCCCGCGTCGCGTACCATACGAGCGTCGGATCGTAGTACGTCGTGATAGTCGGTAGCGTGATCGGGCGATCGTTGGCGCAGCCGGCCAACGCCAGGGCGGCGAGGCCGAGCGCGGCGTGCGCGGCGCGTCGTACCGAAATCGAGAGAGCCGGCATCCTGAGCCTCCGCGGGCGCTAGACGTCGAGGTCCTCTACCAAATGGGCGTTTTCCTTGATGAACGCAAGCCGGAGTTCGGGCTTCTTGCCCATCAATGCATCGACCAGCTTGGCGGTCGCCTTGGCCTGTTCCTTGGGGATCACGACCTTGAGGAGGGTGCGGTCCTTGGGGCTCATGGTGGTTTCCTTGAGCTGCCCCGGCGGCATCTCGCCCAAGCCCTTGAAGCGGCTGACCTCGACTTTGGCGCGCTTGTCGAACTCGGCTTCGAGCAGCGCTTCCTTATGAGCGTCGTCGCGGGCGTAAAGCGTCTTGCCGCCCTGGGTCAGGCGGAACAGCGGCGGCTGCGCCAAATAGAGCCGCCCAGCATCGACCAGGCCGGGGAGTTCGCGGAAGAAGAACGTCATCAGCAGGGCGGCGATGTGGGCGCCATCGACGTCGGCGTCGGTCATGATCACGACCTTGCCGTAGCGCAGATCGTCGATGTTGAACTTGTCGCCCAAGCCGCAGCCCAGCGCCTTGACGAGGTCGGTGAGTTCTTGGTTGCCGGCGAATTTCTGCGCGCCGGCCTGGGCGACGTTCAGGATCTTGCCGCGCAGCGGCAACACCGCCTGGGTGCGACGGTCGCGCGCCTGCTTGGCGGAGCCGCCGGCCGAGTCGCCTTCGACGATGAAGAGTTCGGTGTGCTCGGTGTTGGACTCGGTGCAGTCCGAGAGCTTACCCGGCAACCGGGTCTTACGTCCGGCGACCCTGCGCTGAACCTCTTTTTCCTGCTTGCGCCGCAGCCGTTCCTCGGCGCGCTCGATCATTTCTTCCAAGAGCGCATTGGCGGCTTCAGGCGCGCCCGAGAGCCAGTGGTCGAGCCGGTCTTTGAGCGCCGCCTCCACCCAGCGCTGGGCCTCGGCGTTGGTGAGCTTGGCCTTGGTTTGGCCGAAGAACTGCGGGTTCTTGATGAAGAGCGAGAGGATCGCGCAGGTGCCCGAAACGACGTCGTCGGTCGTCACTTGGGCGACGCGGCGATTGCCGGCGAGCTCGCCATAGTCTTTGAGCGAGCGGGTGAGCGCGGTTTTCAGGCCGTTCTCGTGGGTGCCGCCGTCGGGTGTCGGCACCGTGTTGCAATAGGTGAGGATGCGGCCGTCTTCGCCGCGCGGCCACGCAATCGCCCATTCGATCCGACCCTGATCGTCGGGGAGGTCGGCGGCGCCGGCGAACGCGGTCGGGGTCACGGTGTCGCTGCCGTTGATGATCTCGGCCAGATGGTCGGCGAGGCCGTTCGGGAAATGGAAGCTCGCCGTCGCGGGGACGCGGGCGCTCTTGGTCAGCCGCTCGGGCGCGCACCGCCACTCGATGGTGACGCCGGAATGGAGGTATGCCTTGGCCTTGGCCATCTCGTAGAGGCGGGACGGGCTGAACTGGGCGGCAGCAAAAATCTCGGTGTCGGGCACGAAGGTGATGGTGGTGCCGTGGCGGTTCTTGGCCGGACCGGCTTTCTTGAGCTTGGTCTTGGGCGTGCCGCGGGCGTAGCCCTGGGTCCAGATCGCGCCGTCGCGCGCCACTTCGACCTCGAGCGAGGAGGAGAGCGCGTTCACGACCGAGACGCCGACGCCGTGGAGGCCGCCGGCGGTGCGATAGACTTTGCCCGAGAACTTGCCGCCCGAGTGAAGCATGGTGAGGACGACCTCGAGCGCCGACTTCGACTTGAACTTGGGGTGCGGATCGATCGGGATGCCGCGGCCGTTGTCGCGCACGGTCAGGCTGCCGTTGGCGTTGAGGACGAGGTCGATGTGGGTGGCGTGGCCGTTGACGGCCTCGTCCATGGCGTTGTCGAGGACTTCGGCGGCGAGGTGATGGAGCCCGTGCTCGTCGGTCGAGCCGACATACATGCCGGGCCGGCGACGGACCGGATCGAGGCCCTCCAAGACTTCGATGTCTTCAGCCGTATAGCCCGCCTTCTTCCCGGCCTTCGACTTCTTCACGTCGGACTTACCTTTTTTGGCGAAATCGAACAGGTCGTTCATCGAACCTCGTCACACATGGGAGGCGTACGCCCCGAAGCCAAGTTGCGGCGAATATACGGTATGTGGATAATTTTCGACAACAAGATGTAGGGGTTCGTGGGATGAGCGAAATTCACCTCCTCGATGCCAGTCGGGCGACGCAGGAGCTTCCAGCGCTGGCCGAGGTCCTGGCCGACTGTGTCGCGGGCGCGCGAGCGTCAATTTCGTGATGCCGTTCGGGCTAGCCGATGCCGCCGCATTCTGGGACAAGGCAATACAAGAAATAGCGGCCGGCTCGACGATTCTCGTTGCCGCATACGACGACGGAGGCTTGGTCGGCACGGCGTTGCTCGACCTCGACACGCCGCCAAATCAGCGCCACCGGGCCGACGTGAAAAAAGTCCTGGTGCATCGCCGGGCGCGGCGCCGGGGCTTCGCCCATGCGTTGATGGTCCGGATCGAAGAGGAAGCGCGGGCCCGCGGCCGCACCCTCCTGACCTTCGACACGCAGCGCGGCAGCGCGGCCGAGCGGCTCTACGAGCAGTTGGGCTATTGTCGGTTCGGGATCGTTCCCCGCTATGCGGTCTTGCCGGACGGCCGCGGTCTGGACGATTGTTCTTTCTTCTACAAGGAACTGATGCCGGCAGCGTGAGCGTCGTTTTTTTGGTCCGGAGAACGAGCATGTCCGATAGCCGCACCCCGCCCGCCCGCCCCGCCACCATCCGCACCGTGCCGATGCCGGCCGATGCCAACGCCAACGGCGACATCTTCGGCGGCTGGGTGTTGGCGCAGATGGACATCGCCGGCGGGGTGGTGGCGGCCGAACGCGCCAAGGGCCGGGTCGCGACGGTGGCGATCGATCGCATGACGTTCGTCCGCCCGATCTCGGTCGGCGACGTCGTTTCGGTCTATGCCGAAGTCGTCAAGGTCGGGCGTACCTCGATGACGGTCAAACTCGAGACCTTCGTCCATCGCCGCGATCAAGCCGAGGCGGCGCACCTGCTCGTGACCGAGGGCACCTTCGTTTACGTGGCGCTCGATCAGCGGAAACGGCCGCGTCCGGTATAAGCTCGGAGTCGCATTCGCGACATTCGGATCCATGTTTCGTCTTTCCATTACCGCCCTGATTGCGGTCTTCCTATCCGCTGGAGCGGCGTCTATTGCGCTCGCGCAAACGGCCGAATGGCGCGTCATCGACGCCGCCGACGGTAAGATCATGATCGGTGCCGGCGACTTGGGCCTCACCCTCCACGCTTACGGGGCGGCGCGCGAGACGCGCGACGGGGGCGTTCAACTCCTGGAACGTGGCCAGTGGCGAACCGCGGTCGACGCGTACCCTCGGCTCGACGTTTGGCTCACGACGTCGCCGCCGCTCAGGTCGTGGATCGTCCAACCGCTGACGCTGCCCGACGATCTCGCCAAGGCGTTTTTTCCGAGCGACGGAGTGGCGATCGACAAAGACTCGATCGCAGAAGCCGACCACGGCGGCGGCACCTACTTCTATTTCCGCCTGCCTGGCCGGGAGCTCCACTGCTTCGGCTTTCGTCGCTATGCGCGGACCGCTGGCGAGCTCGGCAAGGTCAACGAGCGTATCGACGGCTACTATTGTGATCGCGCCGATCGCGCCGATCGGCTCCGCGCCCCCGGATTCGCCGCTGCCGTGCTCGCCAAGATCGACATCCGCGGCCGCAATGCCTATCCACCCGAGACGGTCGACGTCGTGATCAAGCGCTGCCGCGACCACGGCGGGTCGCCAGCGGCATGTGTGTGTGCGGCCGGCGCCTTGCAGCGGAACGTCACGCCCGAAATTCTTCTCAAATACGTCCGCGGCACGCTCGAAGCCGAGCCCGAGGGCGCCCGTTTCGCGGACGCGATCGAAGCGGCGCGGCGGCGTTGCGGCGCACCCGACGAAAAAATACCCGCCGCCTACACGCCCGACTTCATCGCCGTCAATCGAACCGGCTGCGCCAAGTCGCTCGGCGCGCCCGGCCACTGCGCCTGCGTGTTCGCGCGCATCGAAAAGGAGATACCCTTCGCCGAATTCCGCGACTACGCATGGGCGCTCGCCGGCAACAGCACGATCGCTTCCGGACGGGTGCAGGCGGTGACGGCCAAGATCCGCGCGATCGGCGAAGCCTGCGCAGCGCCGCCGGCGCGCCCGCTTGAAATCCCGACCGGCAAATGAAGGGTCGGCGCGGCGCGATGCGGTGGGGCGTCGCGGCGGCGCTCGCGCTTGTCGCGGTCGGGCCGGCGGCCGCGGCGCCGAACCTCGCCGAGATGGTTGACTTCTTCACCCGGCTCGCGTTTCAACGCCCCGACGATGCGGTGATCAAGAACGCCAACCTCGTGATCAAGCTGGAGGGGAACGAGGTTGAAGCCTATCGGACAGTGGTTGCGGCGCGGTTGCAGCGGTTGGTCGAACTCACCGGCATGCCGATCGAAGTCGCGCCGGCCGACGCCAAGCGCTTCAACTTCACGATCACGTTCGTGCGCGAGGAGACCGTTCGCATCCGTACCCGGCTCGAGGGGCGCGACAGCGAGGAATGGGTGCGCTGCCACGCCAACCGCAGCCGGATCGTGATCGCGACGTTGCCGAGCGCGCGCCAGACGCCCGAGCAGCGGGTGGTGCGCTGCCTCGACCACGAAATCATGCATAGCCTGGGCGTCCGCGGCCACGCGCCGGCGACGTTCGCCTACGAATCGATCATGTTCGTCTACGACAATATCCGCGAGGCCGACGGCCAGACGCCGTGGGACGCGATGGTGCTGCAAGCGCTCTACGACCCCAGGCTCCGGGTCGGCGCGACCCAGGCCGAGACGCGGCCGATCGTGACCGCGGTCATGGCCGAGTTGTTGGCCGGAACACACCACACGCAACTCAAGTCGGCGCCGTTGCTGCCGCCGGGCGCGGCGGCAATCGCCAGCGACTACCTCGCGCGCGGCCCGAGCGGCGAACGCCGCCCATTGATCGCGATCCAGGGGAAACCCGACGCGCCGGTACTGGCGGCGGCCGAAGGCATCGTCACGCTCGCGACCCGGACGACCAGCGGCGAGATCTGGATCGATCACCCGGCCCACGCGTTCGGCGAACCCTACATGGTGCGGACGGTCTATCGCGGCCTCGGCGTCCTCAAAGTCGCGCCGGGCGAGCGCGTCCGGCGCGGGCAGGCGATCGCGACGCTCGAACCGCCCGACCTGCTCGAATTCGAAACCCGGATCACGCAAGGACCGGGCTTGGTTCAAGCCGTGACGCCGCACTTCTTTTGGCACGACGGCCCCGGTCGGATCGCATGCTTCGATCCGGCTCGGACCTACCCGCGCGATGGCGACGATGCCGGCGTGCCGCTTGCGGGGCGCGCGCTCAAGATTACTTATCCGCTTACCTGTGGCTAGGCCGGCGTGATAGCGCCCCGACTCGCAATCCGGAGACACGCCCTCATGGTTCGCCAAGCTCACGATGAGGGCTTTTCTTTGAGCCTCATCCTGAGCCCGTCGAAGGATGAGGCCGGGCCACGAACCTATGTTAGCGAGTACTAACCGCGCCCGTTCACCGCTTCCCACACCATCTTATCGAAGTGGTGGACCGAGCCTTCGCTCCGCCATGAATTGTCGGGGTCGACCATCAGGCGTCCGCCCTTGAAGCCCTTCGAGTGCATCGCGCGCTGGACGCTCTCGACCACGCCGATGTCCTGCCAGTTGAGCTCGTCGCGGAAGCGGTCGAACGAGGCGAGCTCGAGCGCTTCGGGCGCGCCGCCCTTGCCGAAATTGACCAGCGTCTCGTGGGTAGTCTCGGGTCCCGACGGCATCACATGGAATACTTGAAAGTTCGAGTCGCCGGGCCGGGCGATGAAGCAGACGTTGGGCCACAGCCCCCACAGGTGGCCGTCCTTGATCGGGCCGCCGGCTCGGAACTGAAACGGTAGTTTCTCGGTCGCTTGGCTCTGCACCTCCTCGGGATGGGCGCGGATGATGTGGCGCGAGAAATAGCCGCAGTCCTCCGACTCCCATGATGGCTGCATATTGGCGTTTTCCTCGCCCATCACGCCCGGGTGCACGACCGGGCAGTGGTAGCACTCGAGGAAGTTCTCGATCACGATCTTCCAATTCGACTTGATGTCGTAATGGTCGCGGCGGAACGGCACCAGGCGGTCGAAGTCGGGGACGACGCGACGGAAGTCGGCCTCGAGGTCGCCGGCGATCGCCGCGAGCGGCGGCGCGGCGGCGTCGAAATTGACGAACGCCATGTTCGCGAACGCTTCGACCCGGATTTCCTTGAGCCCGAATTCCTTGGCGTCGAAGCCCTTGACGTTCTCGGCGTTGCCGGCCGCCTTCAAGGCACCGTCCAAATCATAGGACCACGAATGGTAAGGGCAGGTGAGGATCATCTTTCGCCCCGCGCCCTGGACGATCTCGTGGCCGCGGTGGGCGCAGACATTGTAGTAGGCGCGAAGCTCGCCCTTCTTGTCGCGGAGCACGATCACGCTCTGGTCGAGGATCGCGGCGGTGAAATAGCAACCCGGCTCGGGCAGATCGTAGAGCGCGCCGGCGAACTGCCAGCTCTTGAAGTAGATCGCTTCTTTTTCGGCGGCGAGGATCGCCGGGTCGTAGTACCACGACGCCGGCAGCACCGCCGACTGGTCCGGATCGGTCGAGAACGCGCGCGCGGCGCTTGCCGTCGATGTCATCCCACCCTCCCCAAGGCGCATGGTGTCTATTCTAAGGCCTCGGCCTTCCAAAACAAGACGGCGCGGGCATCGATGCCCGCGCCGTTCGCGCCGTCAGTCGCAGGGAGACGTCAGACGCTGTAGTACATCTCGAATTCGAGCGGGTGCGGCGTCATGTCGTAACGCTTGGCTTCGGCCCGCTTCAGCTCGAGGTAGCCATCGATCAGGTCGTCGGTGAAGACATCGCCTTTCTTCAGGAACGCGCGGTCCTTGTCGAGCGCATCGAGCGCTTCCCACAAGCTCCCGCATACCGTCGGTACGTTCTTCAGTTCTTCGGGCGGCAGATCGTAGAGGTTCTTGTCGATCGGATCGCCGGGGTGGGTGCGGTTCTGAATGCCGTCCAAGCCCGCCATCAACATCGCCGCGAAGCCGAAGTAGGGGTTGGCGGCGGGGTCGGGGAACCGCACCTCGACGCGTTTGCCCTTGGGGCTCGACGTATAGGGGATGCGGCACGAGGCCGAGCGGTTGCGGGCCGAGTAAGCCAAGAGCACCGGCGCCTCGAACCCGGGCACCAGGCGCTTGTAGCTGTTGGTGGTCGGGTTGGTGAACGCGTTGATCGCCTTGGCGTGCTTGATGATGCCGCCGATGTAGAAGAGCGCGGTCTCGGAAAGGTCGGCGTAGTTGTTGCCGGCGAAGATCGGCTTGTCGCCCTTCCAGATCGACTGGTGGGTGTGCATCCCCGAGCCGTTGTCGCCCAGGATCGGCTTCGGCATGAAGGTCGCGGATTTGCCGTAGCTGTGGGCGACGTTCTGCACAACGTACTTGTAGATCTGCACCATGTCGGCGGTGAGGACCAACGTGTCGCCCTTGATGCCGAGCTCGTGCTGGCTGGGCGCCACCTCGTGGTGGTGCTTCTCGGTCTTCAGGCCCATCTCGGCCATCACCGAGTTCATCTCGGCGCGGAGGTCGTTGGCCGAATCGACCGGCGGCACCGGAAAGTAGCCGCCCTTGGTCGGCGGGCGGTGGCCGCTGTTGCCGCCTTCGAAGCTGCGATCGGAGTTGTAGGGGCCTTCCTCCTCGTCGACCGCGTACATCGAGCCGTTCATCGCGACCTTGAAGCGGACGTCGTCGAAGACGAAGAACTCGGGTTCGGGTCCGAACATGGCGCGGTCGCCGATGCCGGTGTGGGCGAGGTGCGCCTCGGCGCGCTTCGCGACCGAACGCGGGTCGCGCCCGTACGGCTCGCCGGTGGTGGGCTCGTAGACGTCGCAGAACACGACCATCTGGGTCTGCGCCGCGAACGGATCCATGGTCGCGGTCGCTGCGTCCGGCATCAGCGTCATGTCGGATTCGGAGATGTCCTTCCAGCCGGCGATCGAGGAGCCGTCGAACATGACGCCGCCGGTGAGGGTGTCCTCATCGACGATCCGGGTGTCCATCGCAAGGTGCTGCCACTTGCCGCGCGGGTCGGTGAAGCGAAGCGAGAGGTACTTCACCTCTTTGTCTTTGATCGTCTGCAGTACTTTCTTGATGCTCGCGTCGGCCATCGCCGTACTCCCTCTTGCTGCTGAGCCCTTGGATGTCGGTGTCTTCGCCATGGTTCTGTCCCAATTCCGAAACTTAGATCGCGTCCGGACCGCGCTCGCCGGTGCGGATGCGGACGACTTCCTCGACGGTGGTGACGAAAATCTTGCCATCGCCGATCCGCCCGGTGCGCGCCGCCTGCTGGATGCATTCGATCGCGCGCTCGACCAGGTTGTCGTCGACGATGATCTCGATCTTCACTTTAGGGAGAAAATCGACGACGTATTCGGCGCCGCGGTAGAGCTCGGTGTGGCCCTTCTGCCGGCCGAAGCCCTTGGCCTCGGTGACCGTCATGCCTTGGAGCCCGATTTCGTGGAGCGCTTCTTTGACCTCGTCGAGCTTGAACGGCTTGACGATCGCTTCGATCTTTTTCAAACGCCTACTCCTCCCGATCTTGCGGTCACGCCCGAGGCGGCCCGCAAGAGCCTCACGCAATTGGCTACGCACGCAGCGTGCCACCGGGCGTAGCGACTAACACCTTGATATCACCGGGAGAATTTTTAGTGATCGGGGGTCGCGCTGCCGCCGATTCGGGCACCTGCCTAAGGCGTAGGCAGGCGGGCCTGGGTCAGTTTCCGAGCACCCGGCGGATCCGATGCATGGCTTCGCGGATGTTCTCGACCGAGTTGGCATAGGAGAAGCGGATGAAGCCCTCGCCGTGGGTGCCGAAGCTGGTGCCCGCGACGGTGGCGACGCCGCCGTCCTCGAGGAACTTGGTCTCGAGCGCGCGCGCCGACTGCCCGGTCTTGGCGACGTTGGCGAAGGCGTAAAAGGCACCGGCCGGCTTGACGCAGCCGACGCCGGGGAGCGCGTTCAGTTCCTGGTGGATCACGCGCCGGCGTTCATCGAACGCCGCGACCATGCGGTCGACCGCGTCCTGCGGCCCTTCGAGCGCGGCCTTGCCGGCCCACTGCGTCGCCGCATTGACGCACGAGTGGTCGTTGACCGCGAGCCGGGTCGCGTGCTCGACCAAGCCTTGAGGCCAGACGCCGTAGCCGAGGCGCCAGCCGGTCATGGCGTAGGTCTTCGACCAACCGTTCAGCACGATCAGGCGGTCGCGGATCGATTCGTAGGCGAGGAGCGATGCGTGGCCGCGGCCGTCATAGACGATGCGGTCGTAAATCTCGTCCGACATGATGGCGACGTGGGGGTGGCGTTCGAGCCCGGCGACGAGCTGGTCGAGCTCGGCCTTCGGCACCGCGCCGCCGGTGGGATTGGCGGGCGAATTGACGATGATGAGCCTTGTCCTGGACGTCACCTTGGCCAGCACTTCATCGGCCGAGAATGAAAAGTCGTTCTTCTCGTAGAGCGGCATCGCGACCGGCGTCGCACCCGTGAACCGGATCACCGACTCGTAAATCGGGAAACCGGGATCGGGGTACATGATCTCGGCGCCGGGTTCGCCGAACATGACGATCGCGAAGAACATCGTCACCTTGCCGCCGGGGACGACCACGATCCGGTCGGGGTGGACGGCGACGCTGCGCCGCTTCTCGATGTCGGCCGCGACCGCTTCGCGCAAGGGCAGGATGCCGTTCGCCGGCGTATAGCCGTGGTGGCCATCGCGGAGCGCCTTGGCCGCGGCCTCGACGATGTGGGGCGGGGTCGGGAAGTCGGGCTGGCCGATCCCTAGGCTGATGATGTCCTTGCCCTGGCGCTTCAAGGCTTCGGCGCGGGCCAGGACCACGAACGCGCTCTCGGTCCCCAGGAGCGACATGCGATGGGCGAGCTGCATGGTGTGTTCCATCGGAATCGGCACAACGGCCACTGCGGCGCGAGGCCACGAGGGCGCACCTTGGCAAATCGACCGCGTCCGAACAAGGCTCCGGCGTTCGCTTGACGCCGCTTTGGCCGAGGCGTTACAGAAGGATCAGCCGCAAGGCCGTGGCGGGCGTAGCTCAGTTGGTTAGAGCGCCAGATTGTGGATCTGGATGTCGCCGGTTCGAATCCGGTCGCTCGCCCCATTTCTCTCCTGATCTTTTACCTCCGTGGAGATTGCGATGCGCCGCCTGATGGTCCGTTACAAGGTGAAGAAGAATCGCGTCCGCGAGAACGAGCGCCTGATCAAGGCGGCATTCCGGGAAATGAAGCGGAAAAAGGTCAAGGGCCTGCGCTACCGCGCGTTCAAGCTCGATGACGGCCAGTCATTCGTCCACATCGCGGAGATGTCGGGCCGCGGCAATCCGCTCGCCAAAGTGGCGGCGTTCCAGCGCTTCGCCGGCACCATCAGGGAGCGCTGCGCCGTTAATCCGCGCTTTGCGAGCCTGACCGAGATCGGCTCGCACAGCGGCTGAAGGCCGTCGCTAAGCCCAGCCCCCAACCGGTTCGTACTGAGTAGAACGGAGCAAGAACCGTGCCGCCGATCGCGGCACGGAGAACGAATATGCGCCGACGTGTTTTGACGGCTTCCGAGGCCGTCTCTACACTTTGACCCAATCGCCGTGTCCGGATGGACAAGGCCCCAACATGGAGGCTCTCAATGAGGAAAGTCGCTACGTTGGCGAGCGCAACCGCGCTCGCTTTGTGCTTCGCGTTCTCGGCCCAGGCCGAGACGTTTCGATGGGCGCGTGGCCAGGACGCCACGACGCTCGACCCCCACGCTCAGAACTCGGGCCAGAACTTCGGGGTGCTGCACCAGATTTACGAGCCCCTCGTCCATCGCGACCAGGACTCGAAGATCGTGCCGGCGCTCGCGGTCTCGTGGTCGATCACGTCCGACCGCAACGTGTGGGAGTTCAAGCTGCGCCCGAACGTGAAGTTCCACAACGGCAACGCGTTCAACGCCGATGACGTGGTCTTCTCGATCAATCGCGCGAAGGGCGAGACCTCGGACATGCGCGGCCTGCTCACCTCGGTTGTCAGCGTCACGAAGGTCGATGACCTCACCGTGCGCATGACGACCGATGGACCGAATCCGCTGCTCGTCAACAACTTGACCAACATGTTCATGATGGACAAGGAGTGGGCGGAGGCGAACAACGTCGTCAAGACGCAGGACTTCAAGAACAAGGAAGAGAACTTCGCCGTCCGCAACACCAACGGGACGGGGCCCTATGTGTTGGCGAGCCGCGAAGCCGACGTCCGTACGGTCATGCGCGCCAACCCGAACTATTGGGGCAAGGGCGAGTTCCCGCTAAAGGTTACCGAGATCGTGTACACGCCGATCACGGCGGCGGGAACGCGTATCGCGGCGCTCTTGTCGGGGGAACTCGACTTCGTGCAGGACATGCCGGTGCAGGACATCACGCGGGTGTCTCAGACCAGCGGTCTACGCGTAAACTTGGGACTTGAGAATCGCTCGATCTTTCTCGGTCTCAACGCCGGTGACGCCGACCTCAAATGGGACGACGTGCAGGGTAAGAACCCGCTCGCCGACAAGCGGGTGCGCAAGGCGATGGAAATGGCGATCAATCGCGAAGCGATCAAGACCGTCGTGATGGCCGGCCAGTCGATCCCGTCGGGCACGCTCGTCCCGCCCACGGTGCACGGCTACACCAAGGAGCTCGACGCGATCCCGACGTGGGACATCAACTCCGCCAAGGCGTTGATGAGTCAGGCGGGTTACGGCAACGGCTTCGGCATCACGCTGCACTGCCCGAACAACCGCTACGTCAACGACGAGAAGATCTGTCAGGCGGTCGTCGGATTCCTGGGCCAGATCGGCGTCAAGGTGAACCTGGCGGCGCGACCGATGGCGCAGCACTCACCAGAAATCCAGAAGAATGAAGTCGACTTCTGGTTACTCGGTTGGGGCGTTCCCACCTACGACGCGGAATACGTGTTGTCGTTCCTTTACCACTCGCGCGAGGGCTCGCGCGGCGGTTGGAACGCGACCCGCGTCAAGAACGCAGGAATGGACGACAAGATCAAGTCGCTGACGGCGGAAGTCGACTTCAAGAAGCGCGACGCGACCATGGCCGAGGTGCTGAAGTGGGCGAAGGATGAGGCGCTCTACATCCCGCTGCACAACCAGACGTTGGCTTGGGGCATGAAAAACCGCTTCAACGTCCGGGTCCAAGACGAGAATCAGTTGTTCGTGAAGTACATCAATTGATTTTCGATGACGTGACGCTTGGCGCCCCGCCCGGCCTTGTCCGGGTGGGGCGCCGCCATGTTGGAACGGCGCGATGATCGCGTTCCTGATCCGCCGCTTGGCGCAAGCCGTGCTCGTCATGCTGGTCGTAGGGTTTGCCGCGTTCTCGATGTTTCGATTCGTGGGCGACCCGGTCTCGATCATGGTCGGCCAGGAAGCGACCATGGCCGATCGCGCGGCGATGGCCGAGCGTCTGGGCATCGATCGACCGTTTCCTGTTCAGTTCGCGCGGTTTGTCGGCAACGCGCTGCGTGGCGACTTCGGCATTTCGTATCGCGTCGGCCGACCGGTCATGGACCTGATCCGGGAACGTCTGCCCGCGACACTCGAATTGGCCCTGTGCGCGGCGATCTTCGCGCTGGTGTTCGGGATCGGGGCGGGGGTCTACACCGCGTTGCACCGTGACGGCGCGCTCTCGCACGCGGCGATGACGCTGTCCCTTATCGGTGTGTCTCTACCCACGTTCCTCATCGGCATCGGGCTGATCTTTCTGTTCTCGGTCGAACTCAACTGGCTGCCGAGCTTCGGGCGGGGCCAGGTTGCCGACGTGGCGGGCTGGAAGAGCGGATTCTTCACCGCGAGCGGCCTGCGCTCGCTCGTCCTGCCGACGATCACGCTCGGGCTATTCCAGATGACCTTGATCATGCGACTGGTGCGCTCCGAAATGCTCGAGGTCCTACGCACCGACTACATCAAGTTCGCGCGCGCGCGCGGCCTGCACGACCGCGCCATCCACTATGGTCACGCCCTCAAGAACACGCTGATCCCGGTGATCACGCTGATGGGCATCCGCTTGGGCTCGCTCGTCGCTTTCGCCATCATCACCGAGACGGTCTTCCAGTGGCCCGGCGTCGGATTCCTGTTCGTCGCCTCGGTGCAGGCGGTCGATGTGCCGATGATGGCGAGTTATCTCGTCTTGGTCGCGGCGTTCTTCGTGGTAGTCAACCTCGTGGTCGACATTGCGTACTACCGGGTCGATCCGCGGCTCAGAACGGATCCGGCCACGGCCCGGTCATGAGCGAGATGACGACAACGCCGGCGGCCATACGCACGCGACCCTCGGTACGCGAGCGGTTCGCGTCGGCGTGGGATTCGGATATTGCCCACTCGTTCCGGTACTCGCCGGTTACGATGGTCGCGGCGGTCGTCGTTCTGCTGATGTTGCTCGGGGCGGTGTTCGGGCCGTGGATTGCGCCGCAGAATCCGTTTGATCCCGGTAGCCTCAACCTGATGGACGGCAAGACCGCTCCGCTGACACCGAACGCGTTCACCGGCAAGGTCTACCTGCTCGGGACCGATGATCAGGGACGCGACGTCTTCTCGACCATACTCTATGGGTCGCGCGTGTCGCTGTTCGTAGGCTTCGCGGCCGTCGCGTTCTCGATGTTACTCGGTGTCACCCTCGGCTTGATCGCCGGCTACCGCGGCGGCTGGCTCGACGCGGTGATCATGCGAACGGCCGATATCCAGCTCACGTTCGAATCGCTTCTCGTCGCGCTGATGATCTTCGGTTTCACCCGGACGTTCATCCCGCCGGGCAGTCAGAACGAACTCGCCGTCCCGGTGCTGATCCTGGCGATCGGCCTCGCCGAGTGGCCGCAATACGCCCGTACGGTCCGCGGCGTCACCATGGTCGAGCGCAACAAGGAGTACGTGCAGGCGGCGCGTGTCATCGGCCTGCACCCGGCGATCATAATGGTTCGCCACGTGTTGCCCAACGTTTTGGGGCCGGTGCTTGTAATCGCGACTCTGGGACTGGCGCTTGCCATCATCGCGGAAGCTACGCTTTCGTTTCTCGGCGTGGGCGTGCCGCCGACCCAGCCGTCGCTCGGAACGCTGATCCGGATCGGACAGGAGTACATCGTTTCAGGCGAGTGGTGGATACTGTTGTTTCCCGCGATCACCTTGCTCGCGTTGGCGCTCGCGGTGAATCTGCTCGGCGACTGGCTGCGTGACGTCCTGAACCCGAAGCTGCGTTGACGATGGCCGACACGCCACTTCTATCGGTCCGGGACTTGGTCGTGGAGTTTCCAACGTGGCGAGGCGTCGTGTTGCGCGCCGTGGACGGGGTGTCGTTCGATCTCCGACAGGGCGAGGTCCTCGGGTTGGTGGGCGAATCGGGGGCCGGCAAGTCGATCACCGGGGCGGCCGTGATCGGCCTCCTCGAGCCGCCGGGACGGATCGCGGGCGGCGAGATTCGCCTCAACGGCGAACGGATCGACCAGCTCGATCGCCGTGCGATGCGACGCATCCGGGGCCGGCGCGTCGGCATGGTGTTCCAGGATCCGCTGACCTCGCTCAATCCGCTCTACACCGTGGGCCAACAGCTGATCGAGACCATCCAGACCCACCTTCCGTTGTCGCCCGGCCAAGCCCGGCAGCGCGCGCTCGATCTCCTGGTCGAAGTCGGAATCCCCGCCGCCGAGCGGCGGATCGATTCCTATCCGCACGAGTTTTCCGGCGGCATGCGTCAGCGTGTGATCATCGCGCTGGCCCTCGCTGCCGAGCCGGAGCTAGTGATCGCCGATGAACCCACCACCGCGCTCGACGTCTCGGTGCAGGCGCAGGTCATCAGCGTTTTGAAACGCCTATGTCGCGAGAAGAACATGGCGATCATCCTGATCACGCACGACATGGGCGTGATCGCCGAATTGGCCCATCGCGTCGCGGTGATGTATGCCGGCCGCATCGTCGAAATCGGGACTGTGCGCGACGTCGTCAAAGCCCCACGCCACCCCTATACCCGCGGCCTCATGGGCTCGATACCCGATCCCGCGGCTGAAGCGGATCGTCTGGCTCAGATTCCCGGCGTGATGCCGCGCCTCAATGCCATCCCGCCGGGCTGCGCGTTCAATCCGCGTTGCGCCGCCGCCTTCGATCGCTGCCGGCGCGAACGGCCGGTCGCTCGTGACGTGGGGACGAGCCAGGTCGCCTGCTGGCTCGACGATGAACAGCTGCGCCAACCCGATCTCGCGATGGTGGCGCGGTGAGCGCGGGGCGCGCCCTGCTCGAAGTCGCGGGGCTCCGGCGCGTGTTCGACGTGTCCAAGCCCTGGCTCAACCGGGTCATCGAAGGACATCGCCAACAATTCCTGCACGCTGTCGACGACGTGTCGTTCTCCATTCCGGCGGGGCGAACGTTCGCGCTGGTGGGGGAATCGGGCTCGGGCAAGTCGACGATTGCGCGCATCATCGTCGGTTTGATCGCACCCAGCGCCGGCACCATTCGCTTCGATGGCTTGGACATCGCGGCGATCAAGAATCCGACCGAGCTGCGTCAAGTCCGCCGCCGTTTTCAGATGATCTTCCAGGATCCTTACGCGAGCCTCAATCCGCGTATGCGCGTGGCCGACATCGTCGCTGAGCCGATCCGGGCCTTCGGACTCTTAAGCGATTCGGCCGCGGTACAAAATCGGGTAGGGGAATTACTCGCGCTGGTACGCCTCGACCCGCGCGACGGGCTCAAGTACCCGCACGAGTTCTCCGGCGGCCAGCGTCAACGCGTCGCGATTGCGCGTGCGCTGGCGGGCCATCCGCAGTTCCTGGTGTGCGACGAACCGACGTCCGCGCTCGACGTCTCGGTCCAAGCGCAGATCCTCAATCTAATGCGTGATCTCCAGGAGCAATTCGGGCTCACCTATCTCTTCATCTCGCACAACCTCGCAGTTGTGCGCCACATGGCGAACGAAGTCGGTGTGCTCTACCTAGGCCGGTTGGTTGAGGTCGCGCCGACGCGCGAACTATTCTCGTTGCCCCGACACCCCTACACGCGGATGTTGCTCGATGCCGTTCCCGATCTCGTGATGAGCGGACGGGCGCGCACGCCGGTGCAAGGCGAGATTCCAAGCCCGATCGACCGGCCGATGGGCTGTCACTTCAATCCGCGCTGTACCTTGGCCAATGATCGCTGTCGCCAGGAGGCGCCGGCCGTGCGCTCGTTGGGAATTGGCTCGGTGCGCTGTCATACGCCGCTCGGGGCCTAATTCGAGGGACTTCTCGTTCCGCCGGAGCTTCTTGCGCCGAGCACCTTAGAACGAGCAGAGGAGAGGGACGATCCATGGGCATCCTGACCGACGTGTTCTTGCCGTTGTCGCTTGCTTTCATCATGTTTTCGATGGGGCTGGCGCTGGTAATCGACGACTTCCGACGGGTCGTCACCGCGCCCAAGGCATTCGCCGTCGGCGCGCTGGCGCAGATGGTGCTGCTGCCGCTCGTCGGCTTCTCGATCGTCACGGTCTGGCACGTCGAACCGGCGGTTGCGGTCGGCGTGGTGCTGATCGCCGCCTGCCCGAGCGGGGTCACCTCGAACCTCTTGACCCACCTGGCGCGCGGCGACACCGCGCTCGCGATCTCGCTTACCGCCGTCATCAGCGTCGCGAGCGTCGTCTCGCTGCCCGTGATCGTCAATCTCGCGCTCGCCCAGTTCTTGGGCGTCACCTCGGCGGTCGAATTGCCGATCGCACGCACCATCGTCAGCATCTTCCTGATCACGACAGTGCCGGTCGCGATCGGCATGGCGGTCAAGCACTGGCGCGGCGGCTTTGCCGACCGCTTCGAGCCGATCGCACGGCGTATCGCGACGATCCTCTTCATCGTCATCGTGCTTGCGGCGATCTACCAGGAGCGCGCCAACGTCGTCCGCTATTTCACGGCCGCCGGGCCGATCACGCTCGCGCTCAACATCGTCATGATGGCGGTCGGGTTTTACCTCGCGCGGTTGTTCATGCTCAATCGCGCCCAGAGCATCGCGATTTCGATCGAAACCGGGATCCAGAACGCGACGCTAGCGATCTTCGTTGCGACGACGCTCTTGCGCTCGACCGAGATTGCGGTGCCAGGCGCGATCTACGGCCTTCTGATGTTCGTGACCGCGGGCGTCTTCGTCGTCATGGTCCGGCGCGAGCAGCCGGCCGCCGCGACCTGACCGTCCGTCGCCGCACGATTAGCCGCCTTCCGCCGATGACGCGCGCCGCGCTCGCGATCTTCGCGGTCCTCGCGGTCGTCTACATCGTCAGCCACTTCTTCCGCGTTTCGAACGCGGTGATCGCGCCCGACCTGATGCACGACCTCGCGCTCTCGTCCGCGGAGATGGGGACGCTGACCGGCGCTTTCTTCGTCGCGTTCGCGGCCGCCCAGATCCCGATCGGGATGATGCTCGACCGCTTCGGCACCAAGATCACGGTGCCGGCGATGCTCTTTTTCGCGGTAGCCGGCTCGCTCGTGTTCGCCGCCGCCGCCGGCATGCTCGGGCTCACCGCGGGCCGCGTCCTCATGGGGATCGGCTGTGCCGGGGTCTATATCGGCGCGCTCGTGGTCTGCTCACGCTGGTTCCCGCCGTCGCAGTTCGCAACCGTTGCCGGCACCCTGGTGGCGCTTGGAAACTTGGGCAATCTGCTCGCGACCCAGCCGTTGGCCGAGGTCGTGGCGCTCACCGGCTGGCGTCCGACGTTCGTCGGTATGGCACTGATCGCCGCGGCCGGCGCGCTCCTGGAGTTCGCGCTGGTCCGTGATGCGCCGCCCGGGCACGCGTTCCACGACCGGCGGCGAGACTCCCTGATCGATGTCGCCCGCGGGGTCGTCGAAGCCGTCAAGAACCCCAAGCTTCCGCCGATGTTCACGATCCAGTTCTTCGGCTACGCCAACACGATGACGATCCTCGGCTTGTGGGGCGGACCCTACCTTTACGACGTCCACGGGCTCGGTCTTGAGGCGCGCGGCGCAGTGCTGCTGTGGATGAGCGTTGGCTTGATCCTGGGCAGCTTGTGCTTCGGCCCGCTCGACCGTCTGTTCGACACGCGCAAGGGCGTCGTCTACGCCGGCAGCGCCGGCGCGCTCGCCGCGCTGATCGCACTCGCCGCGGTTCCGTCGCCGCCGGTCTGGCTGGTCACCAGCCTGTTCGCCGCGGTCGCGTTTCTAAACGCCTACAACATCGTCGCACTCACCCATGCGCGGACTATCTTTCCCGACCACTTGGTCGGGCGCGGCATGACCATCATGGCGCTGGCGACGATGGGCGGCGTCGCGGTGATGCAGATTCTCACCGGGTTCATCGTCGGTGCCTTTGCCGACGCAACGGGTCGCGTCAACGAAACCGGCTATCGCGTCATGTACCTGGTCGTGGCGGCAACGGTCGTCGTCGGCGTTCTTCACTACAGCCGTTCGACCGACGTCAAGCCATCGAGCGAGCGGGTTCGCGCGTAGCGCGCCGAAACGGTAGGTACCTTTGACGCAGCGCGATACCAGACGTTGCCGACCATCGAAACCGAGCAGGGAATTGACGGCCGCTGACTTGCCGAGGTCGTCGCGCTGCCAGGGGTGATGGCCTATGGCCCGACCGGTGCCGAGGCGTTGGCGCGGGTCGAGGCGCTGGCGTTTTCGGGTTCTGGCCGATCGGCTGGAACACGGCGGGGCGATTTCCGAGCTCGTTGGCCTGTTCGCTGCCGAACGAGCGGGTGACCAGCGAGCAAGGCTCGCACAGGACTGCGACCGGAGGCGTCCTACCCCGCCTTCTTGGCGATCACCATCTGCGTCTGGATCACCAGCGCGGCGATGCGGCCGTCGGCGCGGGTGATCTTGGTCTGCATCACCATGGTGGTGCGCCCTTTGTGGATCGGCGTGCATTCGGCGCGCGCGGTATCGCCGGCCGGGATCGCGGCCATGAAGTTGGTCTTGCTCTCGATCGTCGTCGTCCAACTATCGCGCGGCAAATTGGCGATCGCGGCAAGCGCCCCGACCGTGTCGGCGAGCGCCATCGCGGCGCCGCCGTGCAGCACGGCCGGGACCGTGCAGAGGTCGTCCCGCACGGGGAGGATCGCCTCGACCCGCTCGGGCGTGACGCTCACGATCTCGATCCCCATCATCTGCGCGAACGGTAGCTCGCTCAGTCCCGCCATTGGTCCTGCCTCCTCGGCTAAAGCGGGGATGGTACTCCCTTCGCGGGGCTGCGGCGCGCGCCCGCCGCCGGCTTCGGTCAAGCTCATCACGCGTCCGAGCTTGACGCCTGATCCTTCGACGTGGTGCGACCGCTGGCGCGCGCGGATTTCATCGAATTGGCGGCCGTTGCCGCGGCCCGCGGGGTCGGCCATTATCGATGCGCGACGCGGGGCCGCGGTCCCGACAAGAAGAAAGCTCCACCCAGAGGTTCAAGCGATGCTGATTGGCAAGGCACTGAGGCGCGAGGAAGATCTAAAGTTCATCACCGGGCGCGGCCGGTACACCGACGATATGGCGATGGCCGGTATGGTCCACGCCGTGTTCGTCCATAGCCCGCATGCCCATGCGCGCATCAGGAAGATCGACAAGACCAAGGCGCTCGAGATGCCGGGCGTGCTCGCGGTCCTGTCCGACGAAGACTGGCAAAAAGAGGGCCTGGGCGCCCTCACTACCATCCATCCGGTCGACTACTACGACGGGCGGCCCATGAATCTGGCGCCGCGGCCGGTATTCGCGCGCGGCAAGGTCTGTTATGTCGGCGATAACGTCGCGTGCGTGGTCGCCGAGACCCGCTTCCAGGCGCTCGATGCCGCCGAAGCGGTCGAGGTCGACTACGAGGTCCTGCCGTCGATCACCGACACCGAGGCGTGCCTGGCGCCGGGTGCGCCGATCATCCACGAGCAGTTCGGCACCAATGAAGCCGAGGAGTGGCGCTACGGCGACAAGGACAAGACCGAAGCCGCGCTCAGGGCCTCGCACCACGTGACGACGCTGAAATTGATCTCCAACCGGATCACCGGCAATCCGATGGAGCCGCGCGCGTATCTGGGCGATTACGACCGCGCCCGCGATTTCTACACGCTCACCTGCTCCGGGCAGATGCCGCATTGGTACAAGCAGTGGCTCTGCCGCGACGCACTGTTCCTGCCCGAGCACAAGGTGCGCGTGATCGCGCCCGACGTCGGCGGCGGTTTCGGCACCAAGGCGTTCTTCTACATGGAGATGCCGGTGGTCCTATGGGCCTCGCGCGTGGTCGGCCGTCCGGTCAAGTGGACGCCGCTCCGGAACGAGACCATCGCCACCGACAGCCATGCCCGCGACCACGTCACCATCGGCAAAATGGGTTTCGACAAGGAAGGGCGGATCACCGCGCTCCACATCGAGACGATCGCGTGTCTCGGCGGCTACCACAATCCGTTCGCGGCCGGCATCGCCTGCATGTTCTATCCCGCGACGTTGACCGGGCAGTACAAGACGCCCGCCGCCTACGTCGCGGTGCGCGGCGTCTATACCAACACCGCCCCGGTCGACGCCTATCGCGGCTCGGGTCGGCCCGAAGCCACGTTCTGTAACGAGCGTCTGTTCGAGAACGGCTGCCGCGAGATGGGGCTCGATCCGATCGAAACCCGCCTCAAGAACTACATTCAGGAGCACGAATATCCGTGGTCGACGCCGATCGGCCGCAAGTGGGATTCCGGCAATCCGCCCGGACTACACGCCAAGCTGATGAAGCTCGCGAACTACCGGACGCTCCGGGACGAGCAAACGAAGTTCAACGCCGACGCCGGCAGGACCGGGCTGCGCATGGGGATCGGCATGGCCGCGTTCGTCGAGAACTCAGGCTCGGGCCCCTCGCGCCGCAACGCCAAGATCAAGCATTGGACCGGCGGTTACGACACCGCGATGGTCCGCGTCCATACCGACGGCAAGGTCACGGTCTACGCCGCGAGCCACAGTCACGGCCAGGGCCACGACGTGACGTTCCGCCAGATCGCGGCCGATACGCTCGGCCTCAATATGGACGACGTGGCCCTGGTCGAAGGCGACACCGAGCGGGTGCCGTTCGGCTCCGGCACCTGGGGCTCGCGCTCGCTCTCGACCGCCGGCATGGCGATCGTCGAGGCCGGCCGCCGCGTCATCAAGAAGGCCACCCGGCTCGCCGCGCACCTGCTCGAAGCCGCGGAAAGCGACGTCGACTACGCGAACGGCGTCTTCACCGTCAAAGGCACCGACCGCCGCATCACCTTCGGCAAGGTCGCGCTGATGGCGTACTCGGGCTACGACTATCCCGAGAAGGGCTTCGAACTCGGGCTCGAGGAGACGGTGTTCTTCGATCCGATCGACTTGAACTATCCGACCGCCCAGCACTTGGCGGTCGTCATCGTCGAAGAGGACACCGGCCGGGTCACGCTCCGCGACTTTTTCTGCGTCGACGATTGCGGCCGCATCATCAATCCGATGGTGGTAGAGGGACAGGTCCATGGCGGGCTGGCGCAAGGGATCGGCCAGGCGATGATGGAGCACGTCGTCTACGACAAGAAGTCGGGCCAGCTCCTTTCCGGCACCTTCATGGACTACGGCATGCCGCGCGCGCCCGACATGCCCAACATCGGCGTCGACTTCCAGGAGACCTTGAATCCGAACAATGCGTTGGGCGTCAAAGGCGGCTCCGAGACCGGCACCATCGGCCCGCCCGCCGCGATCGGCAACGCGCTGGTCGACGCGTTCTGGGACGTCGGCCTCCGCCACGTCGAGATGCCGTATACGCCCGAAAACGTACTGAACGCGATCCTGAAGGCCAAGGGTAAGCGTTTACGGGCGGCGGAGTAGGGCGGCCGAAACTATTCGGCGAGCAATGCCTGCGCCGCGTCCATGGCTCTCGGCACTTGGCGGGGCGCTAGCGCTGACCTTGGCCGCGACCGCCGCGGTCGCTGCCGAACCATCGCTGGTCGGCGATGGCTCGACCGTCGACGTTGCCGTAGGGGTCAAGGGCTTCACCGGCCATGTCGCGCCGCTCGACCGCCCGCATGATCTAGCGGTGACCGAAGCCGCGAGTGGCACCGCCAAGTTGCGCGTGACCACGACCCCCGACGACGGCGACCCCGATACGTGGACGATGACGTTTGCGGTGACGGTCAGACCTGAACCCGGCGGCTTCGCGCACGAATGGATCGGGCGCGATTTCGTCGTGAACGGCCGCACGCATGGGGCAGGCGCGATCGCGCGGATCGCGTTCTTCGGCACCGCCGACGGCAGGCTCGAGCCGGCGGAAGTGGCGGCGCTTGGCTCCGCCTTTGCCGAGCTGCCGCGTCAGCATCAACCGGAGATTCTGATCGAAGCGATCGAGCGCAATCTGTTTCCCCGGCACGCAGTGCGGCCGGTCGAGCCGGGCGGTGCCGCCTACGAGGATCTGAACTTCCTTCCGATCGTCGATTTTCTGCCGCCCGCGGAGCGCGCGAAATTCGTGGTGCGCGACTTCCACGCGGCGATCGCCAAGGGTCTCGCCACCGTCAGCGGCCGCGCGGCGGTGGTGGTCGAGATCGACGCCGACATGGTGGTCAAGGCCGGAAGCGCGTTCCACGTCGAGGCCGAGGTCGAGGGCCACACCTTGATCGATGTCGCGACCGGTCAGACCTTGGGTCTCGTTCACCGGATGCGCTCGGTCTACAAGGACCGCGGCACCACCACCTACGCCGGCACCGCGGTGATCGAACTGGTGTGGGCGCCGTGACCGCGCGGGCGGTCAGCCGCATCCGAACCGCCGGCTTCGGCGTATCCGTGCGGGGCATTTAGGCAGGACATGGCGGAACCGGAGCTGGCGGTCGAAACGTTGATCGCGCGAACGGCGTTGGGCGACCGCGGGGCGTTCCAGACGCTCTATCGGGCGACCGCGCCCCGGCTGTTCGGGCTGGCACTCTTGGTGGTGAGACGCCGCGACTGGGCCGAGGACGTGATGCAGGAGGCTTTTCTCGCGTTCTGGCGGCGCGCCAGCGATTTTCGGCCCGAGCGGGGTAGCGGCCTCGGTTGGATGGCGACGATCGTCAGGAACCGCGCGATCGACCGGCTCCGACGCGAGCCGCGCGTGGCCGGCGAGCCCGATCGCGAGGCGCCCGATCCGGCCCCCGACGCGCTCAGCCGGCTGGTGCAGTCGGACGAGGCCCGCCGGCTGGCCGGGTGCCTCGGCGAACTCGACGAGCAACCGCGGCGCGCGATTGCGCTCGCGTTCTACGAGGGCTTGAGCCACAGCGAACTCGCGGCGCGGGTGGGAGCGCCGCTCGGCACCGTGAAGAGTTGGATCCGGCGCGGCTTGATGCGGCTCAAGGCGTGTTTCGAGCAAACCGAGGGCGGACGATGACGATCCGGGACGAGGACGAACGCGAGCAGCTCGCGGCCGAGTACGCGCTCGGCACGCTCGAAGGCGCCGAACGCGAAGCGTTCGCGCGCGCGATCGTGGCCGACGCTGGGCTTGCGGCGCGCGTCGAGTTCTGGAGCCGCCTGCTCGCGCCGCTCACGGAAGCCGCGCCGGCGGTCGACCCGCCGGCCGCGTTATGGAATCGGATCGAAGCCGCGCTCACTCGGCCCGCAGCGCCGACGCCCGCGACGGCGGGTTGGTGGTCGAGCCTCGTTTTCTGGCGTCCGGTCGGGGTCGTCGGCGCGCTCGCTGCCCTCGCGCTCGCGCTCTATCTCGGGCTGGCGCTGCCCGCCGCGCCGACCCACGTCGCGGTTCTGAACGCCGAGGGCAGCCGACAGGCCGTCGTGGTGACGCTGAATGCCGCGAGCGGCGCGCTCACGGTCCGTCCGCTCGCGCCGTTTGCCGCTCCGGGCGACCTCGAGCTGTGGATCGTTCCGGAGGCCGGGGCGCCGCCGCGCTCGCTCGGGCTGATCGCGGCTGACGCCGCCGTTGCGCGTAAAGTCGCGGCCGAGCGCTTGCGCGGCGTGGGCGCCGGCGCCGCGCTCGCGGTGAGCCTCGAGCCCAAAGGCGGGTCGCCGACCGGGCTTCCGACCGGGCCGGTGCTCTGTAGCGGACCGCTGCTCGCGCTGGCTCAGCCGTAGACCCTCTCGGGCTCGTTCCGCTCCTGCCTGCAGGGGGGACGGATTGCATCCGACGCTCGCGTTCGAACGTAACAGGCGAAAGGTTCGCTCTCGCCGCCGCGTATTGGCGGCACGGCCGGCCGTTCGTTCGGTGTCCCCCCGCTGCCCCGAATCGGGCGGCCGGCCGTTTTCCTCGGTCAGGTGAAATACGCGCGGCGGATTTCGTCCAAGTGGCTGGCTTCGGTGATCGGACCGGTCCACGATACCTGACCGACCGACAGCACCAGACTGCGCTCGGTCACCGCTTGGGCGATGTCGAGCTTCTGCTCGACCAGCAGGATCGAAACGCCGGTCGCACGGATCTTGCCCAAGATTTCGACGAGTACTTTGACGACGCCGACCGCCAGGCCGGCCGAAGGTTCGTCGAGCAACAGCACGCTCGGCGCCGTCACCAGCGCGCGTCCGATCGCGAGCATCTGCTGTTCGCCGCCCGAGAGCGATCCGGCCGCCTGGGAGCGCCGCTCCTTCAGGATCGGGAACAAATCGTAGATTTCGGCGAGCGGCCGCGGCGTCCGTCCGCCGGCGCCGTTGGCGCCGGCCAACAACGTCTCCTCGACGCTGAAGGTCGGGAACAGTTCGCGCCATTGCGGCACCAGTGCGAGCCCTTTCTTGACGACCGCGCTCGCCGGCAGGCGCGAGATATCGCTCGCGCCCAGCATGACGTTGCCGGCGGCTTTCGGCAGGAGCCCCGCGATCGCCTCGACGGCCGAGGTCTTGCCGGCGCCGTTCGGACCCAGGAGCGACACCGACTCGCCCGGCTCCAGTCGGAACGACAGGTCATGGACCGCGACCACTGGACCGTAGGCGACTTTCAAGCCGTTGACCGCGAGCGCTGTCATCTAGCCCTCGCCGAAATAGACGCGCCGGACGTCGTCGCTCTTGATGACCTCGGCCGAGGCGCCTTCGGCGATGATGCGGCCGTTCGACATGACCGACAGGCGCTCGCACAGGTCGACGACGAATCGGATGTTGTGTTCGATCACGAACATGGTGACGCCGAGCTCGCGGTTGAGCGAGCGCAATAGTTCTTTCAGGCGTTCTTCTTCCTCGGCCCCGACGCCCGAGACCGGCTCGTCCAACAAGATCAGCTTGGGCTTCGATACGATCGCGCGCGCGATTTCGACCCGCCGCTGGTTGCCGAGCGAGAGCGACCCGGCCGCTTCGCCGGCGACGTCGGCCAAGCCGACCGCCGCGAGGGCGTTCAACGCCCGTTCGCGCCGGGCGCGGCTGGCGCGCCCGCCGACCGCTTCGTCGATGCTGTGCCAAAGCGAGGCGACGACGTCGTTCTCGCCCACACCGATGATGACGTTGTCGAGGCACGAGAGCGTCCGATAAACGGCGACGTTCTGGAAGGTGCGCGCGACGCCGAAACGGATGCGGGCGCGCGCCGGTTCCTCGGCCATGCGGCGGCCGAATATCTCGATCGTTCCCTCGTCGGGCGGGATGAAACCGGAGATCGTGTTGAAGAACGTCGTCTTGCCGGCGCCATTCGGACCGATCAGACCGTGCATCGAACCGGCGGCGACGGTGAGATCGACCGCGCTCACCGCCTTGAGGCTCCCGTAGCTCTTGGAGACGGACGCGGTCTTGAGGGCGACCAGTCCTTTCGGGTGGCTCACCGGGTGCGCGCCGGCGAGGTGGCCGAGCGCGGCCGCTCGGGCCGCGGCTTGGGGACGTTCCGGCGGCGACGCCTTGGCGCGCTTGCCGCCGAGCGCCGCGGCGACCCGGCCGTAGATCTCGACCAGTCCGCCCGGCAAGAACACGATCACGGCGATCACGATCGCCGCGTAGACCAGCTCCTGGTATTCGTCGACCACGCGCAGGAGCTCGGGCCCCGCGCGCAGCAGGCCGCCGCCAATGATGCCGCCCCACAGCGACGTCATGCCGCCGACGATCGGATAGGCGAGCATCAGGACCGAGCTCAGAATGCCGTACTGGTCAGGATCGAGGATGCGGATTTCGGGCGCGAACAACGCACCGCCCAAAGCGATGATCGCCGAGGAGATCACGAACGCCATCACCTGGTAGCCGGCGACGTAGATGCCGAACGCCTCGGCGCCGACCTCGGTGGCGCTCATCGCCTTGAGCGCTTTGCCGAAGTGGCCGCGGATCAGGATGCCGGCGAACAGGATCGAGAGGCCGGCGAAGAACGCGATCAGGACCACATACTCCCAATCGGCCTTGAGCGCGTAGCCGGCGATCGTCGCCTGCGGAACGCGCATGCCCTCGACCCCGCCCGTGAGCGAATCCCATTCGCTGATGACGATGATCACCACGAACTGGAACACCATCGTCACCATCGCCAGGTGGTGACCGCGGAAGCGGGTGGCGGGCAGGCCGAGCAGGAGCCCGCCCAGCGCGCCGAGCGCGGTCGCGAACGCGACGCCGACCAGGAACGGCGCATCCCAATGCACCATCATCGCAGCGGTGCCGTAAGCGCCAAGGCCCATCATCGCGCCGGAGGCGAGCGTAATCATGCGCGCCAGCCCGACCAGGATCACCAACGCAATGCCGACCATGATCGCGACCAGCAGCAGAGCGGTGACGTATTGGGTGTAGCGATCGAAGAACAGGCTGGCCGCGGCGCCGGCCCACACCACGAGGACCGGCGCCGCGAGTTCCCGAAATCCGGCGCCATCGCGTTTCATGGCCGGTTCATACCTTGCGGACGCGCCCCTCGGGGAACAGGCCCTCGGGCCGGATCATCAGCACCGCGAACAGAATGAGGAACGAGATCGCGCTCTTGAGGCCGGCCGAGATGTAGGTGGCGGCGATGTTCTCGACGATGCCAAGGATCAGGCCGCCCAATATCGCGCCGCGGAGCGAATCGAAGCCGCCGATCACCGCGGCGACGAACGCGGGCACGATTGTCGCGACCATCAGTTCGGGCGAGACGCCGAGCGAGGGGGCGCTGAAGACTCCGGCCAGACCGGCAAGGCCGCCGCCCACGAACCACGCGAACACATAGACGCCGTCGACCGAATAGCCGCAGAGCTGGGCGCCGCGGATGTTCTGCGCCATCGCCCGCATGCTGCGCCCCAAGCCCGCCTGCGCGAACAGGAGCGCGCCCAGAATCGCGAACAAGAAGGCCCCGGCGATGATCCACATCGACTCCTGGGTGACGATGAGATCGCCCAGGAACAGCGGATCGCCCTCGAGCACCGCCGCCACCGACAGCATTTCGACGTCGTAGGGGAGGCGGACCGCTTCCTGGAGCGCGATCGCCAGGAACACGGTGGCGATGATGACGATGAACATGTCGGCGCGCCGAATCGGGCGCAGGATCGCGAACTCGAGGAACGCCGATACGGCGCCGACCAGGGTCGGCGCCAGGACGTAGACGGCCCAATAGGGGAGCTTGAACCGTTCGAGCAGAAAAAACGTGGCGTACGCCCCCAGCATGATGAGCGCGCCGTGGGCGAAGTTGACCGTCTTGGTCGCCTTGTGGATGACGACGAGGCCGATCGCGCCCAAGGCGTAGATCGCGCCGAACTTGAGGCCGCCGACCAGGACGAACAGGAAATCGATCAGCATCGAGTCCGCCGCGACGAGGAGACGAGACCGCGCTCCTTACCGCATGCGAAGGCCCTCTCCCCGGGCGGGGTAGAGGGCCCTCGTCACACGGCCGGAACGGGTCAGCTGCTGCCGCCGACGTCGAACACGTATTCGGCGCCGGGCCGCACCACCCACTTACCGTTCTTGAGCTCGACCTGATACATGCGGTCGTTGCCCTGGATGTCCTTGGGCCCGAACGTTTCCGGCGTCGAGATATCCGCCGCCCACGATCCGAGTTCCGACGCGCGGACGTTGCGGAACGACTGGAACGCGGCGATCACGTTGTCCCAGGTCGGGTTCTGCCCGGCGCGTTTCAAGGCCACACCCATCATCATCATGCTGTTGTAGCCCGACAAGTCGTAGAGGTTCGGGCGTTGCGGCGGCGGGTTGACGTAGGCCGCCTTCCACGCCTTTTCGAACTTCTGCATCTCGATCTTGTCCTCGCCGAAGTAGTAGGGGAAGAACCACTCCGAGCGGACGCCTTCGCCGAGCTTGCCGACGATCGGCGCGAACGCGTCGGTCGCAGCCGAGCCGGCGATCACCCACTTGACGCCGCGGACGCCTTTTTCAGGCGCCTGCTTGATGATGAAACCGGCCTCGGCCGCGTCGGCCGCGAGCACGACGACGTCGGGTTTGGCCTTGGCGATCGCCACCAGCGGCGCGGTCATATCGCGCGCGCCGGAGTCGATTTCCTCGACCACCGAGAGCGGAATCTTCGCCGCTTCGATTTTGGGCTTCAAGCTATCGGCGACCGACTTGTGATAAGCGAGGCGCGTCACCACGAGGGCGACGTTCTTGGGCGTGCCCCACGAGTTGGTGAGCCGGAACATCGACTCGGCCAGGAACTTCGCGTGCGGCACCGTGCCCGAAAGCATGTTCGGCGCGAACGGATCGTAGTACTTGGGGACCGCCACCGTGAGCGCGTAGGTCGGGATCTTTTTCTCGCGCAGGTAGTCGGCGGCCGCCGCGGCCCCGGTCGAGCCCGAGCCGATCATGACCGCAAACACCTGATCCTGCTCGACCAGCTTGCGCGCCGCGGCCTGGAACTCGGCCGGCGTTCCGCCGGCCTCGTAGATCAGGCGCAGCTTGCGGCCGTTGATGCCGCCGTTGGCGTTGATCTGGTCGACCGCGAGCTGCATGCCGTCGCGGCTGGCGGCGCCGATGAAAGCGATCGGGCCGGTGATGGCGCCGAAGCCGCCGATCTTGATTTCGGTCGCGCTGACCCCCTGCTGCGCCGATGCCGGTGCCGCCACCAGGGTCAACGATGCGAGCACGGTCGCGGCCAGACCGGTTCGCCACAGGGAACGGGCGTTCATCATTTTTTCCTCCTCGAGGTATCTCCCAAACGCCGGGCCGGCACTCGCACCGCCACGCTCCCGCTGCGGGCATGCGGAGTCGGTGCCGACCGATGTACGTCGACGATTGATGCACGAGAAAAAACAGCGAGTCAATCGAGCCCGGACGCGCGCCAGCGCGGCACGAACGGAGTTCCGGTTCGGTGAATAGGGCGCACCCTCGACGGCAACCGCTGTCCGGGGGTAAACATCGACATCAGCGAAACGAGGATGCGATGACGCCAGCCAGCAACCGCGCGCGAACGATGGTGTCGCCCGACCAGATGTCGGACGAATACCGGACGATGCTCGTCAAGATGCTGACGGTGCAGATGTCGTCGGAATACGCGACCCCGATCATGGTGCCGTGGCTGACCCGCGCGCCCAGCGCCGAAGAGCGGATCGAAGAAGCGCTCGCCTTCGCCGACGAGATGCGCCACGGCAAAGGCGTCGCCGACATCCTCCGGGCGATCGGATACGACCCCGATCCGCTGATCGAGGAAGCGCAGCGTGGGCCCGAGCACGGCCAGCGCAAGCTCGATATTTTTCACGTCACCATCGATACCTGGGAAGAGCTCTGCATCTACCGGATGGTGGCCGAACGGGCCGGTGCGATCCAGGCGCTCGGCACCGCGACCTCGACATATTTGCCGCTCGCCGACTGGTCGTGCCGGAGCGCCTACGACGAAGGCGAAGTCCACTCGGCGCTCGGCCGCCGCCGCGTGCCGAGACTGCTCAAACAGGGACGTGTCGAGGAGCTACAGCGCGCGCTCGACAAATGGATGCCGCTCTCGACCGACATGTTCGGGCGGCCCGACTCGTCCAACGAGCAGAAGTACCTCGATCTCGGCATCAAGAATCTTTCGAATCGCGAGGTCCGGCGCCGGTTCGCCGACGTGATGGAGAAGGAGATCGGCGACTTGAAACCGCTCACGCTGCCCGATCCATATCGGGGCCTGCGCGAAGCCTACGCGCCCTAGCCGGTGGCCGACGGGCGCATGGTGCCGCCGACGATCCTCGACCTGACCACGCTCTTGCCGGGTGCCTACTGCACCCGGCTCCTGGTGCAAACCGGCTGGCGCGTGATCAAACTCGAGCCACCCGGCGGCGATATCTTGCGGACGCTCGATCCCGAGCTTTACGAGGCCGCCAACGCCGGTAAGGAGATCGAACAGGTCGACCTCAAGCGCGACGCGGGACACGCGCGGTTCGAAGCCGTGCTCAAAGAAGCCGACGCGCTGGTCGAAAGTTTCAGGCCGCAAGCGGCCGCCAAGCTCGGGCTCGCGCCGGCGGCGCTGTGGCGGGTGCGGGACCCGCTCGTGGTCGCTTCGCTCCGCGGTTACCCCGACGGCCCGCTCGCCGACCGGCCCGGGCACGACATCAACTACATGGCCGCGGCCGGGGCCGCTGCCGTCGCCGTCGATCGCGACGGCCGGCCGGTTTACTGGGGCGTTCAGGTTTCGAATTTCGCCGCCGGCATGGCGTGCGCGTTCGCGATCCAAGCCGCGCTGCTGACGCCCGGCAGTCCCAGGCGGGCCCATATCGAGATCGACTTGATGTCGGTCGTTCAATCTTGGCACCTGCCGCGCGCGCTGGCCGCGCGCCGCGCCCGCGATACCGACGCGTTCCGCACCTTCGTGGCGCCGCCCGGCTACGGCTTCTACGAAACGTCTGATCATCAGCTGGTGTCGCTCGGTGTGCGCGAGCCCAAGTTCCAGCGCCAGCTCGCCGCGGCGCTCGGGCTCGACGGGCTCGCCTCGCACGCGGCGGTCGCAGCGGCGGTCGGCCGCCGGCCGGCGGCCGAGATCGAGCGCGCCTTTGCCGCGCACGACGTACCCTACGCCTGGGTCGCGGACGCGGCGGCGATGCTCGCCGAACCGCCCTCCGGCGTGCTCGCCGGGCTCGAGCAGGGCGGTCGCTGGCGCTTGGGCTTGGGCGGCCTCGAACGCTGGGTCGGACGGACGCCGGCATGACCCTCGACCGCTACGCCGCGCTCGCGGTCCAGACCGCCAACCCGATCGCCCGCGCGCCGGCCGACATCGCCACCAATCTCGAGCGCACCGGGCGCCTGCTGCGACGCGGGCTCGCCGCGCACCGGCCGTTCGGCGCGCCGATCAAGCTCGTAGTGCTGCCCGAATTCGCGTTTCAGGGCGTGCCGTACCGGAGCGTCGCCGAGATCAACGCGCATGCGGTCGCGGTCCCGCTGCCGGGACCAATCGACGCCGCCCTCGGCAAGATCGCGGCCGAGCACGACTGCACGATCGTCGCCGGCACCGTGATCGAGCGCGACCCGGCGTACCCCGATCATCTCTTCAACACGGCGCCGGTCGTCGGCCCGTCGGGCCTGATCGCGAAGTATCGGAAGCTCAACCCTTGGCTTCCGATCGAGCCGTTTTCGAGTCCGGCCGATGTCGCCGGCTTGGCCGCGCAAGACCCGATCGTCTGCCTCGACCTCCCGTGCGGTCGGCTCGGCGTCACGACCTGCTACGACAGCTATTTCCCCGAGCTCTGGCGCGAGCTGGCGCTTCGCGGCGCCGAGGTGATCGCCAGTCCGGCGGCGCTCATGCATCCGTTGCAGGACTCCGGGCCCGACGATCCGTGGCGCGCGCTCTGCCGCGTGCGCTGCCTCGAGAACGGCGTCTACGGCGTGTTCGCGAACCAGGGCGCCAGCGCCGCCGCGTTTCCGCCGTTCGGGTGGCGCGGCGGCTCGTACGCGATCGATTCCAAGGGGGTCGTGCTCGCCGCCAACGAAAGCCCGGGTGAGGGCTTCGCCTACGCCGAGATCGACTTGGCGGCGCTCCGCGCCCGGCGCGCCGGGACGCTCGCCAATCATTTTGCGAGCCAAGTCCGGACCAAGCCCTACCCGTATCTCCGGCGCGAAAGCGTGCTCGACGGAGCGCCGGCCGCATCGGGCCCCGACGACGCCGCGCGCACCGACCTCGCCGAACGCGCGCGCGACGCGCTCTACCGGCGCGGGCGCTCGTGACGGGCAGAGGCGATGGACTTGTTCGACCGCCCGAGTTTCAAGCGAATCGCAAGACGGCGACTGGTCGGCGAGGACTTGACGCGGAACGCGATCAACTTTTCGCGCAAGATCGCGGTTCGCGACGTCGTCCTCGATCGGGCGTGGACCTTCGCCGAATTCGAGCGCCGCGTGAACTGGGTCGCGCAGGGTTTGCGCGCCCGCTACGGCCTCGCGCCAGGCGCGCGCATGGGGCTCCTTGGGCGCAACTATCTCGACACGCTGACGCTCTATTACGCGGCTAGCCGGATCGGCGCCGTCACCGTGCCGCTCAATTACCGCGCCAATGCTGACGAGCTCGCCTTCGTGCTGGACGATTGCACGCCCGCGTTGATCGCGGTCGCGACCGAACTCGCGCCGACGCTCGATCGACGGCTGACGACGGGGCGGCGCGTCATCACCTATGGCGACGAGCGCGGCGATGACGATCTCGCTCGCCTGGTGGGCACCGGCCCGGCCGAAGCGCCCGATCTCGACTTGGACGAGTGGGCGCCGGCTTACATCATGTATACGGGCGGGACGACGGGACGGCCCAAGGGCGTCGTCCAAGCGCAGGCCAATTACGTCGCGCTCGCCGACAACCAGCTCGCGGCGCTGGCGCCGCTCGGGTTCGGGCGCACCGATTCCTATTTGCAATCGACGCCGCTTTATCATGGCGGCGGCTGGGCGCTGTCGATGGCGTTTCTGCGTTACGGCCTCACCGTCCACGTCATGCGCGAGTTCGAGACCGATCCGGCGATCGCCGAACTAGCGTCGGGCCGGGTTTCGTTCACCTGGTTCGTGCCGACGATGTCGCGCCGGATCGTCGACCGCATTGCCGAGGCCGGCGGCTCCGATGCCCGGTTTGATGCCGTGCGCTTCATCATCTCGGCCGGCGCGCCACTCGACCCGACCTTGCGTGAAGAGATGAAGCGCCTCTTCCGCCGCGCTCGCGTCATCAATGTGGTCGGCCAAACCGAAGTCACCTCGACCGTGATCGCGCTCTCGGAGCTGCGCGACCTGGCGGCCAAGGCCGACGCGGTCGGGCTGCCGGTGCCGGGTATCACCATCGCGATCCTGGACGAGCGCGGCGCGCCGTTGCCGCCGGGCGAGGTCGGCGAGCTCTGCTACCGCGGCGATCAGTTGATGCTCGGCTATTGGAACAAACCCGAGCAGACGGCCGCCGCGTTGGCCGGCGGTTGGTTCCATTCCGGCGACCTCGCCAAGACCGACGACGACGGCACCATTTTCCTGGTCGGTCGCAAGAAGGAGATCATCATTTCGGGTGGGGTCAATATCGTCCCAAACGAGATCGAGGACGTGATCCGGAGCGTCGCCGGCGTCGCCGATGCGTGCGTCGTCGGACTCGCCGATGCCGAGTGGGGCGAGCGCGTCCACGCCGTGGTTGCGCTCGTGCCGGGCGCGCCGGCGGATGCCGCGCAAAACGTCAAAGCGCATTGCCGCCGGGCGCTCTCGGGCTATAAGCAACCCAAGGGCTGGAGTTTCGTCGACCGCCTGCCGGTAAGCCCGGTCGGCAAAGTCGACAAGGCCAAGGTTCGCGCGATCGCCGCGGGAACTGCGCAGCGCCTAGTCGGGAGTCTGGAATGTTGAAGACGATCGCGATCGGAAAAGCTGCCGCCATGCTTTACGCGGCGCTCCGGCAAAAGAAAGCGCTGCTCGAACTGCCGGAGGACTGCCGGCCCGATTCGCCGTTCGAGGCCTATGCGATCCAGGATCGCTTCGTCGCGCTGCTCGGTAAGCCGGTCGGGTACAAGATCGCGTTCACCAACCCAGCGATCCAGAAGAAGCTCAAGATCGACGAGCCGGCGAGCGGGCGGCTGATCGCGGACCGGGTGTTCCCCAGTCCGGCGACGCTTACCGTGAGCTCGCTGTTCCGCGTCGGCATCGAGACCGAGTTTGCGTTTCGGATGGCCAAAGATCTGCCCGCGACCGGAGCGCCCTACGCGCGCGACCAGGTGATCGACGCCATCGACATCCTGGTGCCGGCGATCGAAATCGTCGACACCCGCTTCGCCGACTGGACTACCTGCGGCGCGTCGCAGGCGATCGCCGACAACGCGCTCGGCAGCCACTGGGTTTATGGCGCCCCCTGCGTCGAGTGGCAGAATCTCGACCTAGCGCGGGCCGAGGCGGCGACGTCGGTCAATGGAGAGGCCGTGGGGCAGGGGGTCGGCGCCAACGTCATGGGCGATCCGTTGACGGCGCTCACCTGGCTCGCCAACGACCTGCCGAGCCGACGTATGGGGCTCGCCGCCGGCGACTACGTCACGACCGGGGCATGCTCGGACATCGTGATCGCGCGCGCCGGCGACCGGGTGGTCGCCGATTTCGGATCGATCGGCCGCGTCGAACTCGCGCTCGAATAGCTACACGGCCGTCGGCATCGCGATCTTGAAGAGCGACGCCGCATTGTCCACCGCGATGGCATCGATCGTCGCCGGCGGGAGGTGGCCGAAGATGCGCGCGACCGTCGCGTGCGATTTACCGAACGTGTTGCGGACATGGGGGTAGTCCGAGCCCCACACCAGCCGCGCCGGGTCCATCGCATCCGACACGTGGCGGACGAACGGATCGTCGATCACGCCGACGTAGATCTGGTCGAGGTAGCGCCGGATCGGGCGCTTCGGTTTTACCACGCCGATGTTGGGGCCGAAGTCGTCGGCGACCTGCTCGGTGCGGAATAGCCAGTGCGGCAGCCACGACGCTTCGTACTCGACCAGGAACAGCTTGAGCCGCGGGAACCGATCGAGGATGCCGCCGAAAATGAACTCGTTCGCCAGCACCTCGCCGGCCTCGGCCATCAAGTCGAGGTAGCCCTTGGCAGCGTCGCCGAGCTTGGGTCCGGTGAAGAGAAAGATGTCTTTCTTCATCCCGGTCGAGATGTGGAGGCAGACCGGAATCGCCATTTCCTCGGCGCGCGCCCACAACTTGTCGTACTTGGCGTCGCGGTAGGCGCCCCATTCGGGCCGCACGTCGCCGTTGATCATGGCGGCGCGGAAGCCGCGCTTGGCGTTGCGCTCGATCTCGGCGATCGCGCGCTCGACGTTCTCGGTGTTGATGAGCGCGGCGCCGAACAAACGCGTCGGCGCGCCTTGGCAATACTCGTGGAGCCAGTCGTTGTAGACGGCGAGGCAGGCGCGCGAGAGTTCGGCGTCGGCGAGCGGGAAGATCATCATCGCCTTGGTCGGGAACAGGAGCTCGCCCCACACCCCGTCCTCGTCCATGCAAGCCGCGCGGAACGCGGGATCGACATTGGTGCGGCGCACTTTTTCGAGCACCGGATCGCCGAGCACGAGTTCGCCGACCGGGATGTAATCCTCGCCGGTGAAATAGACGCGCCCGCCGCCGACGACCGAGGCCGATCTGGCGCCGCCCTTGGGTTCGATCACGCGCGGCACCGCGTCGCCGAAGCGTCGGCCGAGCGCTTTCTCCCATAGATCGGGCGGCTCGTTGACGTGCGAGTCGGCTGAGTTGAGCCAGCGCCGCCCGGTCATGGCTCGCGGCCCGGGTATTTCTCGCCGGTGCCGCCGGCGACCATCTGGCGCGGGTGCGAATACGCGTAGCGGTCGAGAATGCGCGCGGTGTTGGCGGGGTGGGGGAAGCGGCGGGGCGGCTTTGCGCCGGGTTGGCGCCGCTGGCCGACCGCCCGCATCAAGTGCTCGACGCCGGCCGACGGTACGCACAAGAAGAAAATCTTCATCGGCGTGCGGCCGGAATTGACGAAGCCGTGTTTCCGGTGCTTACCGACATAGACCAGCGAACCCGGGCCGATCGGGTGCGGCGCGCCGTCGATGAAAACGGTGCCGCGGCCCCGGTAGACGAACAAGAACTCGTCCTGGGCGCCGTGGCCGTGGTCGGGAAGCGTGCCGCCCGGCTCGATCACCTGGACGGCGGCCATGTAGTTCTGGGTCGGAAACGTGTCGGGCGAGAGTTTGAGCGTCATGTAGCCGCCGCACGGGGCCGGAAGCCAGCACGATTCGCCGTCGTCCTCGGCCCAGACCCCGAACGGCCCCGGTCGGGGCAAGCGCGGCTGCCGCCGCCGGGCCGCCGCGATCGTGCGGGCGAAGGCGCGGCCCCGCGGTGAAAACGTCGTCGTCTTGGTTGCCATCGGCGCCTCCCTTTGCGTCGGCTGGCTCCGAGACTACGCTTGCGTCCCGCTCGGCTCAACGCGGCGGCGCCGGTTCCTTGGCCCGGCCGGCTTCGCGGTAGGCGATATAGAGCGTGCCGGAAAGAATCAGTGCTCCGCCGGCGACGGCCCAAAGATCGGGGATCTCGGCGAAGATCAAGAATCCCAGGAACGCGGCCCAGATCAGGCGCGTGAACTCGAATGGCATCAGTTGAGTAGTGTCGGCGCCGCGGAGCGCCTGGGTGAGCGCGTATTGGCTCGCCTGCGCCGCGACCGCAACGCCGAACACCAGCGCGTACTGCGCGAGGCTCGGCCACTGCCACACGAACAGCGCCGGCACCAACGAGATCGGGGTCATGAACATGACGGCGTGGGTGATGATGGTCGAGGAGGAGTCGGTGCGGGTCAGCGTCTTGATCACGAGCAGCGTCATCGACCACACCGCCGCCGACCCCAGGGCCAGGAGCGCGCCCAAGCTGAGGCCGCTGAGGCCGGGCCTGATGATGATGAGCGCGCCGACGAAGCCGACGATCAGGCCGACCGCGCGCACCCGGCTCCAGCGTTCGTTCAGGATCAAGATCGCGCCGATCGTCGCGAACAGAGGACCGGCGAAGGTGGTTGAGACGACGACGGTGAGCGGCGCGAGCCCAAGCGCCGAGAAGAACGTCCACATCGAGACCATCTGCAGTGTCGCGCGCGCGATCTGCAGATCGATCCGCCCGGTGCGAAACACCGCCGGGCCGATCCGGACGATGAACGGAATCATGACCGCGAAGCCGAACAGGTTGCGGAAGAACGCGACCTCGAACGGATGCAGGCCGCTTTCGGTCGCCGACCGGACCATGACGTGCATGAACGAAGTGGCGAGGTTGGCGGCGACGATCCACGCGATCGCGGTCAATGCAACGCCGAACCGAGCCGAGCGCCAGCGCACTTACGCTGCCTCGCCGCTGCCGCGCGGTCGGGGATTTACAGCGAACCGCTTGTAATTCAAGGGCTTATACGCTCGTTCCTGGACTCGGGTAGGGGCCGGTGTTAGCATCGCGGCCTCTGTCGTCATCACTCTTTCCGAGAGGGTTCCCGCGTGGCCACGACCTATCCCCGGATGATCTCATCCGATTCCCACATTTTCGAGACCACGGACCTTTGGCGTAAAGCGCTCGGCGACAAGTTCGGCGACGAGATTCCGCACGAAATGTCGGAATACCGGGGAAAGAAGGGGCGCTTCTTTTATACTGGCGCACAAGTGCTGACAATCGGCGGCATCGATGCCGAGCACAGGACGACCGGCCTCCACCTTGCCGGTTATCAGCCGGAGAAGCGGATCGAGTTTCAGCGTCAGGCCAACGTGCTGGCCGAGGTGCTGTACCCGTCCTATGGCCTCATCATCATGCAGAGCAAGCATTTCGCGGCCCTGCGCGCGGCAGCCGAAGTCTACAACGACTGGCTTCGCGATTTCTTCGCCTACGACCGCAAGCGCCTGCTCGGCGTCGCCATGATCCCGATGGGCGACGACGTCGAGTGGGGCATCAAGGAGCTCGATCGCTCGTTGAAGGCCGGCTACTCCGGCATCTGCGTCAACTGCCGCAACCCCGAGGGTACCAAGCCCTATCGCGACAAGATCTACGACAAGTTCTGGGCGCGCTGCGCCGAGGCCGAGATTCCGGTGACGCTGCACTCGATCACCGGCCGCATTCCCGATCCGCTGCACCCGCATAACGAAGAGGAACTCGCCGAGGCGCCGCGCTACGCGCTCGACATCTACAACGAGGTCCAGGGCACGCTCGCGGTCGACTTCATCTTCGGCAAGATTTTCGATCGCCATCCCAGGCTCAAGATCGTGGTGAGCGAGTTCGAGATCTCGTGGCTGCCGAACTTCTCGTTCCGCGTCGACATGATCGCGAGCGGGTTCGCCAAGCGCATCACGCTGCCCAAGCTCGACCTGAAGAAGCCGAGCGACTACCTGAAAGAGCGCACTTGGTACGGCTGGATCGACGACGAGCGCGGCGCCTATGCCGTCAAGGAAGTCGGCGCCGACCGCATCATGTGGGGGTCGGACTTCCCGCACGTGCGCTCGGTCGGGGTCAACGCGCACTCCGCGGTCGGACGCATGCTCAAGGACCTGACGGCGGCGGAGCAGGAGCAGATCGTCGGCAGCGTTTGCGCCGATCTCTACAAGATCAACCCGGCCGAGCTGGCGTGGTCCAAACAGGCCGCCGAGTAACGCCGCCGCGTTCGCACCGCCACCTAAACGTCAACGGGGAAACCGCCGCATGTCGATCCAAGCCGAAGCGCAACCGGCCGTCGCCTTCAAGCCGCGCCGCCTCGGGCACGCCAACCTGTTCGTCGGCGAACTCGAGCGTTCGATGCACTTCTATAACAAGATCGCCGGCTTCGAGCCGGTGTTCCGCGAGCCGCACATTCCGGCCGGATTCCTCTCGAACGGCAACACCCACCACGATTTGGGCCTGATCCAGATCCCGAAGGGCAAGACCGTGGTCGGCCGCGACGGCCACGTCCAGATCCCGCACGGGCGCGGGCTCGAAGCCGGGCTCAACCACTTCGGGTGGGAGATGGAGTGCGAACGCGATCTCGCGCTGGCCTACAAGCGCGCCGCCGCCGCCGGGCTCGAGGTCCATCGCAAGGTCGATCACCAGCTCTCGCACTCGATCTACATGTTCGACCCCGACGGCAACCTGCACGAGTTCTACGCCGACATGCTCGACAACTGGCGTACTGTCTTCAACAGCCAGGAAGGACCGGCTATCACCGGCAACTGGGACCCGGATGCCGGCAACTGGCTGAGCGAAGGCCGCTACCACATCAAGTTCGAGCTGCGCCGCGTCGAGGACGCCCGCGTCCACACCATCCGCTTCACCAGCGCCGTGCTGCTGACCAAGAATTTCGACAAGATGGTGCAGTTCTACGGCGAGACCGCCGGGCTCAAGGTCGTCTACCGTTCGAAGGACGGCACGTATGTGAGCTTCGCCGGTCCGCACGCCAACCACGGCGTCGACATCACGCTCGTCAAGCAGGATCGCGCCGCCAAGCCGACGGTGCACCATTACACCTACGAAGTAGTGAGCGAGAAGGAGATCGACGCCGCCGAGCGGGCGCTCGCCAAGGACGGGATCGCGATCGAAAAGAAAATCGATGGCCCGCTCAAGCGGTCGATCTTCGTCCGCGATCCGGACGGGATGCTGTGCGAGTTCGTGGCGCCGCGTAAGCTCGATTTCGCCGTGATCGAAAAGGCCGACGCTACCGAGCGCGCCTATCTGCTCTAACCGGTCGTAGCTGGACGCGAAGGCGAGGGTTCTACCCCCGCACCTGACGAACGAGCGGACGTCTTCGCCGGGCTTGTCCCGGCGATCTTTCTTGGGAGACGATGAATGCGTTGTAAGTTCGATACCGTCGCCGGAATCAAGACCCGCTACTTGCACGAGGGCAGCGGTCCGACCTTTCTGATGGTGCACGGGGTCGGCGCGTCGGGCGACATGTGGTTCCACAACATCGACTACTGCGCCGAGAAGTTCGCCGTGATCGCCCCCGACATCGTCTGTCATGGCTTCACCGCCGCGGTCGACTTCAAAGGCCGTACGCCGCAGCAGGCCGCGGTCGAGCACCTGAATGCGCTGATGGATCACGTCGGGGCCAAGAAGTACTCGGTAGTCGGCAGCTCCTACGGCGCGCTGCTGGCCTCGCTCATGTACTTCACGCGCCCCGACCGGATCGACAAGTTGATTCTGGTCGGCTCGGGCTCGACCTTTCATCCGCCCGAAGAGCAGATAAAGACGCTCCAGGGCGCGCGCGCCAACGGCTCCAAAGCGATGGAGAACCCGACTTGGGAAGTGTGTCGCCAGCGTCTCGGCAACATCTGTTACGACCCCAAGACCGTGGTCGAGGAGATGCTGCTGCCGCAAATGACCTCGTACGCGATGCCCGACCGACTGCCGGCCTACCTCGCCACCATCGAGGGCATGATCAAGAGCGTCGATTCGAAAGAGTGGCGGGTTTATCACCGTCTCGACCAGATCAAGGCCAATACCCTCATCATCACCGGGCGCGAGGACATCCGCTCGTCGTGGGAGCTGACGGTCGCCGGCCACAAGAAGATGCCGCGCGCCGAGCTCAAGATTTACGAGAAGTGCGGCCATTTGCCGATGTCGGAGCACGCCGACCGCTTCAACCGGGACGTGATGGAATTTCTAAGCCGGTAGTCGTGTTTGGTGGCATGGCCACATTCGGGTAAAATCCGACCACGTTCCGCCCGCGGAGGCGGAGGGTCACACCACTTTCGTCCTGGGAGGTCGAACATGAAGAAGTTGCTGGGGTTGGCATCGGCGCTTGCCGTCTTGACGGCCGGTGCCGCGGACGGACTGGCGCAGTCGAAGGAGCCGGTTCGGCTGCCGTTCATTCAAACGTTCAGCGGCATCGCCGTCGATTTCGGCGAGCGCATGTGGCGCGAGGGCGTATTGCCGGCGCTCAAGATCATCAACGAGCAGCAAGGCGGCATCAACGGCCGGCCGCTCGAGTTCTACAAGGTCGACAACAAATTCCCGGATACGGCGGCGTTCCTCGCCGAATTCCGCCGGCTCTGCGCCGACAACAACATTCCGATCCTCTACGGCATCGGCGCCACCAAGACCACGATTTCGATCTTCGAGGATCTGAAGAAGTGCGGCATGCCCGGCTTCAACCCGTCCTCGGCCGGCTCGTGGCCGTTCCCGGACTTCGGCGGCTGGCTGTTCCGCTATCAGCCGAACCCGGACAAAACCATCCCGACCATGCTGATGGCGGTGAAGGACAAGCTCAATCTCAAGACGATCGCGCTGTCCCACACGCTCGACGATGATTTCGCCGTCAACAACATCAGGATCGCCCGCGCCACGCTCGACAAGGCCGGCGTCAAGGTCGTGTCGGAAGCGTCGTTCAAGACCAAGGAGACCAATTTCGCCTCCCAGGTTGCCAACTACCGCGCCGCCAATCCGGATGCGATGCTGCTCCTGCACCAGCCGTGGGATGCCGGGACGTTCCTGCTGCAGCTCCGCGACCGCGGCGTTCAGGGCCAGGCGTTGGCCGACGCCATCGTCGCCGGCGAGGACTTCTGGAAACTGTCGCAAGGCAAGGCCAAGGGCGCCATCGGCTACGCGACCTACGCGGCCGACGATCCGCGCCCGATCGTCCAGAACTGGCTCAAGCTCTGGCGCGAGACCACCAAGCGCCCGAACGATGCCCCCGACGGCTTCGTCACCGCCTACTTCGAAGGCACTTTCATCTTGGCCGACGTGCTGCGCGCCGCGAAGGACATCAACGACCGCAAGCAGATCCGCGATGCGTTCTTGAAGATCAAGGATCGCGAGTCGGTGAGCGGCAAGATCAGCTGGCCCGAGGTCGGCGACACCGTGCGCTCGGAGGCGGTCCTGGTGCAGGTCAGCGACAACGGCGTCCTCAAGAAGTGGCCGAACTGACGCTCGGCGTTTAACGGTCTGGCCCCCGGACGGCGTCGCCCGGGGGCTTTTTTTTGATGCTGGCCAACGCCGAGCGCTTTGGCTAGTGTCCGGCGCAATCACGGCTCAAGGGGAGGGTTCGATGCGATTAATCGGTACTGTTTTAGCGGCCGGCGCGCTGTTGACGGCGGTCGGGACGGCCTCGGCGCAAGACACGTTCCGGTTGCCGTTCCCCTACGTTTTCAGCGGCCCAGCGATCGAGTTCGGCGAGCGCGTCTGGAACAACGGCGTCCTGCCAGCCGTCGAGCACGTCAACAAGAAGGGCGGTATCAGGGGCAAAAAGCTCGAATTCTACAAAGTCGATACGCGCTTTCCGGAAACCGCGCAGTGGATTGCCGAGTTCCGACGGCTGTGCGAGGACAAGAACGTTCCGGTGGTGATGGGCGTCGGCGCGACCAAGAGCTTTCTCGCCATCTACGAGGACACCAAGCGCTGCGGCGTCACCGTGTTCAACCCGTCCTCGGGAGGCCACTGGCCGCAGCCCGATTTCGCCGGCTGGATGTTCCGCTACCAGCCGATGCCGGACGACGTCCTGCCGATCCTCTACGACAAGTCTAAGAAGGCGTTCAATATCAAGACGGTCTCGCTGTCCTACACGCTCGACGACGAAGCGACCGCCTACAACATGCGCGCCGCCCGCAAGATCCTCGAGGAAAAGGGGATCAAGGTCGTCGGCGAAACGACCTTCAAGACCCGCGAAACCAACTTCGCGGCCCAGGTCGCGGCGCAACGGGCGCTCAATCCGGATGCGATCATCATGATCCATCAGCCGTACGACGCCGGTACCTTCCTGCTGCAGTTGCGCGAGCGCGGCATAAATCAGCAGATCGTGACCGACGTCATCATCGGCGGTGCCGACTATTGGAAGCTCTCGCAGGGCAAGGCCAAAGGCTCGGTCGGCTACGCCGTTTACGCCGCGACGGACGATCGTCCGCTGGTGCAGGATTGGGTCAAGACCTGGCGCGAGCGCACCGGCAAGACCAAGGAAGCGCCCGATGCGTTCGAGACCGCGTACTACGATGCGGTGCTGATTCTGGCGCACGTCCTCAACAACGCGAAGGGCATGGGCCGCGAGGATATCCGCGACGCGTTCGCGGCGGTGCGTGAACTCGAGACCATCTCCGGCAAGATCACGTGGACCAGACCCGGCGACGTCGTCCGCAGCGAACCGATCCTGGTCAAGCTCGGCGACGACGGCCTCCTCGAACGTTGGAATCCATAAGGCGCGCGCGACGCGATCGGGGCGGCTGCGATCCAAGCTTGCAACGGGGTGCCGACCCGATCATGATGCGGACGCGCGAACGGTCCCAGTGATAGAGGATCGACGCGCGGCGTTGGGGAGGGAGTCTTTCAAAACCACTGAGCGAGCGAGATCGCGGCCGGTTTCGCGCCGGTATGATCGTGGCTGCCAGTCGCCGGTATTCGTAGGAACGCATGGCTGAAACGTTGTTGAGTGTCCAAGGACTGACCAAGCGCTTCGGTGGCCTCGTCGCCGTGAGCGGCGTCAGCTTCGACGTCAAGAAGGGGCAGGTATTCTGCCTGATCGGCCCGAACGGTTCGGGCAAGACCACGGCCTTCAACATGATCTCCGGGCTCTTGAAGCCCGACTCGGGCGCCGTGCAGTTCAAGGGCCGCGATCTCGGCGAAATGGGGCCGCACGAAATTGCCGCACTCGGGGTCGGGCGATCGTTTCAGCAGGCGCGCTTGTTCCCGAACATGACGCTGCAGCAGAACTGCGAAGTACCGCAGTACATCGGCAGTAAGACGACGTTTTGGGACGCGCTGTTTTGCCTCCCGGCCGAACGTGCCGAGCGGGCCCGCGTCCGCGCGCGCGCCGAGGTGCTCTTCAAGGAAGTCGGCGGCGGACAGATGTATGAGCGCCGCCACGACTACCCGCATACCTGTTCGCTCGGCGAGCAGCGTATGCTCGAGATGATTCGCATCCTGGCGCTCGATCCCGACCTCATCATGCTCGATGAACCGACCCAGGGCATGAACCCGGTCTGGATCAAGGAGACGCTGGCGCTGATCGAGGAGATCCGCAAACGCGGCAAGACCATCCTGTTCATCGAGCACAAGATGTCGGTGGTGATGCAGATTTCGGAGTGGGTGGTGGTCTTGAACGAAGGCAAGAAGATCTCCGAGGGCACGCCCGATCAGGTGCGTGCCGATCCGGCCGTGATCCAAGCGTACCTGGGCGAGTAGGAGCGCAGCCGTGACCGACGCCCGGCCGATTCTCAAAGTCACCGATCTCGATGTCCGCTACGGCGCCGTGACCGCCGCCTCGGGCGTGTCGCTCGAAGTCCGCAAAGGCGAGATCGTCGCCTTGCTCGGCCCCAACGGCGCCGGCAAGACCAGCGTGCTCAAGGCGATCATGGGCCTGAACAAGCAGGCCAACGGCGTGGTCGAGTATTTCGACGGCACCAAAACCCACCGCATCGACAAGATGGAAACGCACGAGATGGCGAAACTCGGGATCGCCAATATTCCGTCCTCGGAAATCGTGCTGCCGCGCATGAACGTCGAGGAAAATCTCGAAGTCGGCGGCCGATTCCTCTATTCCGACATGAGCTTCGTACGCAAGCGCATGGACGAGCTGTTCATGCGCTTTCCGATCCTGCGCGAGCGGCGCAAACAGGCGGCGGCCACGCTCTCGGGCGGCGAACAGCGCCAGCTCGCGGTCGCGCGCGGCCTGATGTGCGAACCCAAGCTGATGCTGCTCGACGAGCCCTCGCTCGGACTGGCGCCGATCCTGCTGCGCGACCTGTTCGCGACGCTCAAACGTATCCGCGACGAGTTCGGCGTCGAAATGTTGATCGTCGAGCAGAACGTGAACAAGGCGCTCGAAATCGCCGACCGAGCCTATGTCATGCGCATCGGCTCCATCGACTTCCACGGCCCGGCCAAGGAAGTGGCGGCAAGCGAACGCCTCAGAGACGCCTACCTCGGTAGCTGACGGAGACCGCCATGCAGTTCGGCTTTCTGGTCGAACAGGTACTGATCGGGATCGCCACCGGCGCGATCTACGCGATCATCGCGGTCGGCCTCAACTTGATCTTCGGCACCATGAACGTGCTCAACATGGCGCACGGCTCGGCGATCATGATCGGCTCGTTCGGCGTGCTGCTCAGCTACTACGTCGGGGTCGAGAATTTCTGGATCGGCTGCGCGGTCGGCATCGTGCTCGCCTTCCTGACCGGGCTTCTGGTCGAGCGGGTGGCGGTGCGGCCGATGAAGGGTAATTGGTGGAACACCAAGATCGCCACCATCGGCATGGCGTTCGTGCTCGAAAACCTGGTCACCGTCATCACCGAAGGGCGGCCGCAGCTCTATCCGCGCCCGTTCAACCCGGTCTACTACGTCGTCTACGGCGACATCAAAACGCCGGGCGGCACGCTGATCGAAATTTCGAATATCCAGCTCATGCTGATCGCGCTCTCGATCTTGATGGTGGTCGGCATGGTGCTGTTTCTCTACCGCACCGCGACCGGCAAGGCGATCCGGGTGGTGGCGCAGAGCCCCGACATCGCCCGCTGCGTCGGCATCGACGTCAAGCGCACGATCGTGGTCGGTTTCGCGGTGAGCGCGACGCTCGCCGGCATCGCCGGGATCTTGAACGGCGTCACGTTCGGCTCGACCTATTCGTTCATCGGCTTCCAGTTGATCCTGAAGGGCATCGTCGTCTTGATTGTCGCCGGTATCGGCAATATGCGCGGCTGCCTGTGGGTCGGGATGCTGCTCGGCGTCATCGAGTCGCTTTCGGTCGGGTTGGGCGAGTCGACCTACCGCGACTTCATCGCCTACTCGGGCATGGTGTTGGTGCTGGTGTTCCGGCCGTGGGGCTTGTTCGGCGAAGAAGGCCGCGTCCAGCGCGAGGTATAGGCGGTTATGGATCCGATTTCGGCAGATTTTCTCGCGCGCTTCGGCGACATCGATCTCCAGAAGATCTGGCGCGACCTCTACCTCCACTACACGGGGGTCACGTGGGCGTTCCTGTTCGACCTGCTGACCGACTATTCGCTCTATCTGATCAGCGCGCTCGGGCTTTACGTCCTGTTCTTCGCCGGCCAGGTGTCGCTCGGCCATGCCGGCATTGTCGGCGTGTCCGCCTACATCGCCGGCATCGTCAGCGTCAAACTCGGGCTCTCGTTCTACGTCGCGCTGCTGGCCGCCGGGCTCGCCGGCATGCTGACCGGCTTCGTATTCTGGTACTTGGTCGGCTTGCGGTTGACGCTGTTCTATCTGGCGATCGGTACCTTCGCGATTACCGAGGCGTTACAGACGCTGGCGCTCAATTCGGATTACCTGGGTGCCGCGCTCGGATTCCACGGCATTCCGCTCGCGACCAAGTGGTACCACGTGTTCATCATCTTGGGTTTGGTCATGTTCGCGGTGTGGCGGCTCGAGCAGTCGCGCTTCGGTCTCGCCATGCGCGCGATCCGCGACAACCCGACGGTGGCCGGCGCGATGGGGATCAACGTCGCCCGCACCAAGCTCCTGGCGTGGCTGTTCGCCGGGTTCTGCACCGGGCTCGCCGGCTGCCTGCACGCCCACCGCGTCACCATTTTGACGCCGCCCGAGTTCAGCATCCTCATGTCGATCAACTTCGTGCTGGCGCCGCTCCTCGGGGGCCTCCGCACCTTCTGGGGCACGATCATCGGCGGTGCGATCGTGTGGTGGTTGCCCTGGATCACCACTACCGACGATCCGCGCTGGCGCCTGGCGCTCTACGGCGTGATCCTGGTGGCGCTGATGGTGTTCCGGCCGCAGGGGATTTTCCCGGCGACCCCGACCCGGACCACGGGCTTCCGCGGCGATCAGGCGGCGCGCGCGCGCTCGGTCGCTCCTCGACCGGCGGCGTGGTCGATATCAAGAAGTCGTGAAGGCGGCGGCGGGCGGCCGGGAATAACGGCGCCGGGAACGGGGTTTGCCTTCGAACGGCGGACGATTTTTGGCTATGCTTGCGGCGATCCGAACCACGCCGCCGCCGGCTGCCGAGCGAATGGTGGTGGGGGCTGTAGTTAAGTTATCGAAGGGAGGCTAACCGATGAAGAAGTTGTTTGCATTGTTGGCGGCGGCCGTCGCGCTGCCGCTCGCGTTGGGCGCCACCGGCGCCGCGGCGCAGGAGAAAGTGATCCGTATTCCGTTTGCGACCGCGTTCAGCGGCCCGTTCATCCAGTTCGGCGAGCGGCTATGGCGCGGCGGTCTGTATGCGACCGAGGAAATCAATGCCGCCGGCGGCGTCCGCAACGGCATCAAACTCGAGTTCTACAAGATCGACACGCGCTCGCCCGAGACCGCACCGTTCATCGCCGAATTCCGGCGCGCGTGCGAGAACAAAGACGTGCCGATGATTCTCGCCAACACGGCCTCGACCCAGTTGTTCTCGGTCTACGAGTACGCCAAAGAGTGCAACATGGCGATCTTCGCCCCGACCGCGGGCGCGCACTGGGTGTTCCCGGACTACGGCAAGTGGATCTACCGCTTCCTGCCGACTCCGGCGACCGTGCTGCCGGTGCTCTATACCAAGGTCAGGGAGGAGTTTAAGGCCAAGACCGTGGCACTCTCCTACACGCTCGACGACCAGTTCTCGTTCCAGAACTTGAAGGTCGCGCGCGAGGTGCTGGAGAAGCAGGGTTACCAAGTCGTTGCCGACTTGGGAACCAAGCTGAAAGAGACCAACTTCGGGCCGCAGGTCGCCGAAGTTCGCGCCAAGAACCCCGACATCGTCATCGTCAGCCACCAGCCCGACGACGGCGGCAAGTTCGTACTTCAGCTTCGCGAACGCGGCATCAAGACCCAGATCGTCGACGCCGGGTTCACGATCTCGGGCGCCGATTTCTGGAAACTCTCGAACGGCGAAGCCAGGGGCGCGGTCGGGTTCACCACCTACGCGTCCGACGACCCGCGGCCGATCGTGCAGGCGTGGGTGAAGAAATGGCAGGAAAAGACCGGAGCCAAGGACGCGGCACCCGACGCGTTCGAGACCGCGACCTATGACGCGGTCAAAGTCATCGCCGAGGTCTTGAACAAGGCGAAGTCGCTCGAGCGCAAGGACATCGCCGATGCCTTCAATGCGGTCAAGAACTTCGATACGGTTACCGGTACGGTGTCGTGGGGCGGCGCCTTCGGCGAGGCCGAGCGCAACAACCCGACACTGATCACGATCGGCGACAACGGCAAACTGCTGCGCTGGCCGCAGAAGTAACGAACCGTCAAATCTCGACCGGCCGCGGAGCGATCCGCGGCCGGTTTCGTTTTGCGACCCGCGCGCGGCGGCGTTGCGGTTAAGTGGCGGCCGGCGCGCGTCGCAGATCGTCGACGATCGGCCGGATCTTGTTGTCGTCGAGGCCGACGCTGCGGAGCGAGTGTTCGGCAATCCGAATCGCAAGTAACGATGGTCGCGATCAGCGTCGTCTCGTGCGGCATTCACCCCGTGCCCGTTGGCGGTCCTCCTCCTTTGTGCCTTGGGTTCGTGTGTCGCCGCGACGAAAACGGACGGCGCGCCGAACGGCGAGGGCGCCTTTAGTCTAGTTGCGCAGGAAGTCCCTCACCGCGGTGTGGAAGAGTTCTGGGTACTCGAGATAGGGGAGATGCCCGCATTTGTCGAACGTGACGAGCTTGGCCCGCGGCAACCGCTTGCAGGCTTCGACCGCGCGGGCGTAGACGCCGCGTGGGTCCTCGCGGCCCCACACGATCAGGGTGTCGACGTCGAGCTTCTCCAGCCGCTCGAGGATGCGGTATTTACGCGACTTCTCCATGTTCATCATGCCCTCCATCGCCGCCCGCCAATAGGTGGCGTAGTCGGGCCGCGCATAGGCGGTGAGCTGCGAGAGCAGCAGCGTGTCCGGCACCATCTGGATGTCATAGACGGTGTTGCCCATGCGGCGGCGGCATGATTCGAGCGTCGGGTTCAGGATCGCCATCGACGCGTTTTTCAGCGTGCCCTGAAGCGCGGCCGACAACTCGGCCTCGGTGTTGAAGCAGGAGCCAGTGCCGTTCAGGATCACCTTAGGCACGCGCTTCGGCTGCTCGAACCATAAAAGCGCCGCCATCAGCGCGCCGTAGGACGAGCCCGACGGGTAGAACTGCTTCAAGCCGAAAGCGTCGGCGACGCCGAACAGGTGCTTGAGGTGCGAGCCGTGCGGCGGCTCGCCCTTCAAGTCGATCGGATCGGTGAAACCATGGCCGATCAAGTCGGGCGCGACCACGAAAAAATCTTTGGCGAGCGCGTCGATGTTCATTATCCACGACTCGGCGCCGATGCCGAAGCCATGGATCAGAAAGATGGCAGGCTTCTTGGCGTCGCCCTCGTAGAGGATGCGTGTGTTGATGCCGCCGACGTCGATGAATTTCGCCCGCATGAAAGACCCTCCCCGGTCCGGTGACGCAACTACGCCGCGACGGCCGCGAGGCCGCCCGCGAGAAACGCCCGGAGGTCGCGGTTGTAGCGCTCCGGCTGCTCGAGGAACGGCAGGTGGCCGCATTTTTCGAACGTGACGAGTTTGGCCTTGGGCATGCGCTGGACGCCCTTGACCGCGCTCGCGTAAACCCCGCGCGGGTCTTCGCGGCCCCAGACCACCATCGTCTCGACGTCGAGCCGCTCGAGCCGTTCGAGGATGCGGTAGGGCCGCGTCTTATCCATGTCCATCATTGCCGTGACTTGGTTCCGCCACGACTCGACCATCCAGGGCTGGCTGTAGCTGGTGAGCCGCATGAACACCATGGTCTCGGGAGCGCTCGTTGGGTCGTAAACGGTGCCTTGCGAGCGTTTGCGGCATGTTTCGAGGGTCGGGTTCAAGAACGCCTGGGCGCCGTTGGCGTACGTCCCTTTGAGCGAAGCGGCGAGCTCGGCCTCGGTGTTGAAGGTCGAACCCGAACCGTTGATGACGAGCTTCTTGACACGCTGCGGCGCCTGAAAATACATGAGCGCGGCCAAGAGTCCCCCGTAGGAAGAGCCGGACGGAACGAACGCGTCGACGCCCAGCGCGTCCACGACGCCGAAAAGGTGCGCGACCGCTTGGGGATGCGGCGGGCCGCCGGCCAGATCGACCGGCGCCGTGAAACCGTGCCCGATCAAGTCGGGGACGATCACGTGATAGTCGCGCCCCAGCGCATCGATGTTGTTCATCCAGGTCTCGGCGCAACTGCCGAAACCATGGATCAGCAAGAGCGCGTCTTTGTTGTGCTCGCCTTCGAACAGAACGCGAGTCTCGGTGCCGTTGACGGTGAGGAACTTGCATTTCATGGCGGGCAATCGATGGCGAAACAGGGTGCGGCGTAGGGGGACGGGCGAGTACGAGCGAACGAGGCGCACCGCAAAGATGAAAGTTGGTGCGCTGCTACGATAGAGGAGCCGCCCGGGTGTGGGAAGGGTGCGAGCGCGGCGACGTGTTCGGTCATGGTATAGACTGCGGACCTGGCCCGCGCTGCAACCGATGAGAACCGCCATGCGCACGACGCTTGTTGCTGCCTCCGCGGCGCTCGTACTCGCGATGATTCAGCCCGCGATCGCTCACCATGGCTGGGGCAGCTACGACGCCAGCAAAGTACTGGTGTTCGAGTCGAAGATACTCGAAATGAACTAAAGCTTCCGCACGGCGAAGCCTCGATCGAGGTCGAAGCGCCCAACAAGAAGAAGTGGCGCCTAATCCTGGCGCCGCCTTCGCGCATGGAGAACCGCGGGCTCACCCGCGACATGCTCGTGCCGGGCAAGGTCATCAAGGTCGAAGGCTACCCGTCCAAGGTCCACGACGACGAGATGCGGATCGAGCGGGTCACGATCGACGGCCGCGTCATCGAGATGCGCTAACGGACGGAGTCGAGCGATGGAAGTTTCCGCCGCGCCGGCGTGGGCGGCGGCGCTCGAAGCTTCGGGCTTCGGCGACGCGATGCGCGATTCGCTCTACCTCTATCCGCTCGCCAACCTGATCCACATCCTCGGGTTCATCCTGCTGATCGGGCCGATTCTGGTGCTCGATTTACGTCTGCTCGGGGTCGGGCGCGGTATCGCAATTCCGGCGGCCGCGCCGCTCCTCTCGCGTTTGAGCGCGTCGGGCCTCGTCTTGATGCTGTTCTCAGGGTTTTGTCTGTTCACGCCCGATGCCCGCCCGCTCGCTGCCAACGACATGATGTGGCAGAAGTGGTCGTTGATCGCGCTCGGCGTCGCCAACGCGCTCGCGTTTCAGGCGATCTGGACGAAACGGTACGCGACCTGGGACGAGGCGCCGCCGGCGATTGGGCGGGCGCAGGCGGCGGCTTCGATCGCGCTGTGGCTCGCCGTCGCGACGTTCGGACGGCTGCTCGCCTACCTTTAAACGTCAGATCGCGCCGGCCTGGCGAAGCCGCGCGATCCTGGCGGCGTCGTAGCCGAGCGCGCCGAGAATCGCGTGCGTATCGGCGCCTAAAGCCGGCGCGCCTTGGTCGGGAAACGTCTCGCCCGGGCAGCGGAACGGCGTTGTCAGCATCGGGATTTCGCCCTTCGCGGGGTGCCGATAGCGGGTAATGCGGCCTTCGTCGCGCACGAACGGGTTGTCGAGCGCGCTTTTGACGTCGTTGACCGGCGCGGCCGGCACTTCGCCGGCAAAGTCGCGGAGCCATGCGGCCGTGGTTCGGGTCATCAGAACGGCGTCGAGCACGTCGGTCAGCCGCCCGCGGTTGGCGAGCCGCGCCTTGCCGGTCGCGAAGGCGGGGTCGGTCACGAGATCGGGGCGGCCGATCTTGGCGCAGAGCGCGGGCCAGTAGTTCTCCTTGTTCACCATGATGAAGATCCAGCCATCCTGGGTGCGGTAGAGCTGGGACGGCACGATCGAGGGATGGCCCGACCGGGGCACGCGGCCGGTGTTGACGCCGTCGTTCAGGTACCAGGTCGCGAGGTAGCACAAGTTCTGCAGCGCGACGTCGAACAGGCTGACGTCGATGTCGCGGCCGCGGCCCGATGCCTTGGCGCCGACGATCCCGGCGACCAGCGCCAACGCAGCGGTGACCCCGGTCATCAGGTCGACGATCGAGAGCCCGCAGCGGGCCGGCGGCCCGTCGGGCTCGCCGGTGACCGAGAGGTAGCCGGCTTCGGCTTGCATCAGATAGTCGAACCCGGGCCAGTCGCGGCGCGAGCCCTCGCGGCCATAGGCCGAGAGGTGCGCGCAGACGATCCTCGGGTTCACGTCTTTGAGCGCTTCATAGGTGATGCCGAGTTCGGCTGGCTTGTCGCCGCGTAAGTTGTCGAGCACGCCGTCGGCGGTCTTGACCAGGTCGCGGAACACCGCACGCGCCTCGGGTGCGCGGAAGTTGAGCGTGATGCTTTTCTTGTTGCGGTTGAAGCTCTGGAAGAACTCGCTGTCGTCCTTGCCGAAAAAATAAGGACCGACCCGGCGGCCGAAGTCGCCGCCTTCCTGCGCGCTCTCGATCTTGATCAGCTCGGCGCCCAAATCGGCCAAGAGCATGGTTCCGAACGGGCCGGCACCGTACTGCTCGACGGCGATGATGCGTTGTCCCGCGAGGGGCAGCATGATGTTTCTCCCGACGACGCTCCCACCCGAGCTCGGCGCGCCCTCCTCCTGCGCGGCAGACTGCGCGGGAGGGGAGGGCGGGCAGGGGGTTAAACCGGATTCCGTTCGATCAACTGGCGCGCGATGATCAGGCGCTGAATTTCGTTGGTGCCTTCGCCGATCGTCAAGAGCGGGGCGTCGCGGTAATAGCGTTCGAGGTTGAACTCTTTCGAATAGCCGTAGCCGCCGTGGACGCGCATCGCGTCCATGGTGTTGGAGACCGCGGCCTCGGTCGCGTAGAGCTTGGCCATGCCCGCTTCCATGTCGCAGCGCTCGCCGCGGTCGTAGGCGGCCGCGGCCGATTCGGTCAAAAGCCGCGCCGCCTCGACCCGGGTCGCCATGTTGGCTAAGTGAATCTGGATCGCCTGGTGTTCACAAATCGGTTTGCCGAAGGTCTTGCGTACCTGCGAATACGCGATCGATTCATCCAACGCCGCGCGCGCCAACCCGACGCCGCGGGCGGCGACGTTGATACGCCCGAGCTCGAGCCCGGCCAGCGCGTGTTTCAGGCCCGATCCTTCGGTACCGGAGATCAAGCGGTCGGCCGGCACCCGGTAGTCCTCGAAGATGAGCTCGGCCGAGTCGATCCCCTTGTAGCCCAGCTTCTCGAGCTTGCGGCTGACCTTGAAGCCATCGTGCTTCTCGGCGAGGAACAGGCTGATGCCGCGATGACGGGGCTGCGCGTTGGGGTCGGTCTTGACCAGGAGCGCGAAGCACGAGCCGTGGATGCCGTTCGAGATCCAGGTCTTGGTGCCGTTGATGACGTAGGAATCGCCGTCCTTCTTGGCGACGGTGCGGATCGCCTGGAGGTCGGTGCCGCAGTCGGGCTCGGTCAAAGCCAGGCCGCCGCGGACTTCGCCGGCGGCAAACTTGGGAAGAAACTTCGACTTCTGCTGTTCGGTGCCGAAGCGTTGCACTGCCGCGCACATGATCAGGTGCGAGTTGAAGATGCCGGTGAGCGACATCCACACCCGCGAGATGCGTTCGACGATCCGCGAATAGGTGCGGGCCGAAAGCCCGAGCCCGCCGTATTCGGGGGCGATGATAGCCCCGAACAGGCCGAGCTCCTTCATCTTCTCGACCATCTCGATCGGGTAGATGTCGTCTTTCTCGAGCGCATGGACGTGCGGCTTGACGTCGCGTTCGAGGAACCGATCGATGCTTTCGAGGATCAGACCTTCGCTCTCGTCGAGCGCGCCCGGATAGATGTTCTTCTTGGCTTCACTCATCGCTTGACCGACGCCACTCAGACCGAAAGCAACTGCGCGACGTCGCGGGCGCTATTCGCGCGATCGAGACCCAGGATCGTCTCGCGTACCTTGCCGCCGCGAGCGCCGGCGCCGGCGACCTTAATGTTGTTTTCGTACTTGACCGCGATCTCGCCGTTCGAGATCGGTCGCTCAGCGTTACCCCGGTTGATATCCTCGCGCTGGCGCAGCTCGCGGCCATCCTTGAGCTCGACCACGACCTCGCCCGAGTAGTAGCGCGGGAACCCCGACGCCGTATCGACTTCGTAATCGACCCGGTCGGCCAACGCCAAGATATCGGGATCGGCGAGCGACGCGTCGTCGAGTTCTTTGAGCGTGAACTGGCCGCGCAGCAGCGAGGCCGAAACCGTGAACGGGATCGAGAACTCGGCGTCGTACTCGCTCTTGGGCCGGCGCTTGTTGGCGACCGGCTCGGCCACAGTCTTGACAACGCCTTGCGGGATCAAGGCGCGCACGCGCTTGATGTCGGCCAACTTGATCGGGTGCTTCTTGGCAAGCGTCACCGCGGCGTCGATGCAGCCGTGGGTGAAGTGGCAGGCCGGGAACGGCTTGATCGCGACATTCTCGATCTCCCACACCGACTTCAGGTCGGCGGTCGCGAGACCCAGGTCGCACTTGTCGCGCGACTCCTTGTTGTTGAGATAGGCATTGTAGAAGCCGAAGCGCCCTTCGTAGGGACGCGACGCGCCGATGTAGCCGGCCTTGGCGAGTGCGGCCGCGGTGATGCCGGCGGATGCCGCCCAGCCCGGGTGCATGCGCTTGGTCCAGGCGCCGTCCTCGAGGAATTCGAGGCTGCCCGAGGCCATCGAGAGGACGATCCCTTGCGCCATCGCGAACTGCTTCTCGTCGAGCCCCATCAGGCGCCCGGCGACCAGCGCGCAGGCAAAGGCGCCGAACACGCCGGTCGGATGGAACCCGATCTGATGCAGGCCGCCTTTGACCACCATGCCGAGGCGCGCGGCGACTTCGACGCCAAGGACATAAGCGGTCAGCAATTCCTTGCCGCTCGCATTGGCCCGGTGGGCGGCTGCGAGCGCAGCCGGAAACACGCTGGTGGTGGCGTGGATGACGCCGGCCGAATGAGTGTCGTCGAAATCGAGGCCGTGGCAGAGGATGCCGTTGACGAGCGCGGCGTCGCGGACCGAGAGCTTCCGTTTCTGGCCGATCACCGGGCAGTCGCCCTGGTCGCCCAGGATGTCGGCGGCCTGAAGCGCGACGGTCGCGAAATGGTAAGTGCCGGAGGCATGGGCGATCCCGACCGAGTCGAGGATCAGGTGCTTGGCACGCTCGCGCACGCGCTCGGGGATGTCCTCGTAGCGCAGGCTATGGGCGAACGTCGCCAGTTGGTTTGCGATTCCGGTGGCAGGTTGGGTGGCTTTCGCCGCGGTTGCCATGACTTCCTCCCTATGTGTAGGCGCCCTCGCGCGGGCGGTAGTGTAGTCGGGGGCTCGCTTCCGACAAAGCCCGTCAGTAGGCGCTGTCGGGTCGATCTTCGGCGCTATGGCCGCGCTTCGGGATCAGCATCGAGCGTTCGAAGGTCATGAAAACCGTGCCATCCGCTTTCTTGCCGGTGGTACGCACCGTGACAATGCCCTGGGTCGGTCGCGACTGCGATTCGCGTTTCGAGAGCACTTCGCTCTCGGCGTAGATGGTGTCGCCGTTGAAGACCGGCGCGGTGAGGCGGACCTTGTCCCAGCCGAGATTGGCGATCGCCTTTTGGCTGACGTCGGAGACCGACATGCCGGTGACGATCGCGAGCGTCAGGGCAGAGTTGACCAGCGGCTGCTTGAACTCGGTCTTATCGGTGTACGAGCGGTCGAAGTGGAGCGGGTGGGTGTTCATCGTCATCAACGTGAACATGATGTTGTCGTATTCGGTGATGGTGCGGCCTGGTCGGTGCTCGTAGGTGTCGCCGACCTCGAAGTCCTCGAAGTAGCGGCCATAGCTCTCGCGAAAGCGCTTGGGTCCCACCTGCTTAACGGTTCCGACCATGCGTACCCTCCTGGCGAACGTGATTGGCGCGCGGGTTATAGCGGCATTGCGTGCGCGCCTCAAGAATGGGTGCCGCGTTGCGGGACCGCGGCGGCTCCGTTAGAGTCGGCGCTTCTCGCGCCAGGAGGACGAACGATGGCTATCGCTGCCGTGGAATCGCCGGAACCGATCAATTTCCGCCCGCGCCGGTTGGGGCACGTCAACCTGTGGGTCGGCGACGTCAAGAAGAACACCGAGTTCTATAACAAGGTCTTGGGCTTCCACCTCGAGGCGACCGAGCCCGGCATCAAGGGCTCGTTCCTCGGCAACGGCAACACCCATCACGATGTCGGTACGGTCGAGATCACCCGCGGCGAGGATCGCCTCGGTCGCGACGGCCAGGTTCTGATCCCCAAGGACATGTCGGGCCGGACCGGGCTCTTTCACCTCGGCTGGGAGATGGAGAACGAGAAAGTCCTGGTCGACGCGATCTTCCGCCTGAAGAAGACCGATCAGCCGATCGGATTCTTCGCCGATCATCAGATTTCGCACTCGATCTACATCCCCGACCCCGACGGCAATCTGAACGAGTTCTACGCCGACTTCCTGAAGGATTGGCGCTCGATGTTCCAGGGCGAGATGGAACTGATCACCGGCGTCTGGAACCCGGGCGAGAAACCGGCCCATAGCGACGTCCGCTACGATCCCAAGCCCCGGCTCTACGGTGTTGCCGACGCGCCGCTCCATCCCAAGTACATCACCCACGCCGCGTTCACGGTCGCCGATTTCGAGACGTCGTACCGCTTCTACAGCGAGGTCGCCGGCTTGAAGCCGATCCACGTCGATGCCAAGCGCACCTATGCCACCTTCGCGAGCGGTATCGGCCGCTACGATCTCGCGATCTTCGAGGCGCGCAAGGGCGAGAAAGTCGGCTTGCACCACGCCGGGTTCGAGCTGGAAAGCGAGGCCGCGCTCGCGGCGTCCAAGGCGGCGCTCAAGAAGCAGGGCGTCAAGATCGAGAAAGAAGTCGACGACGGCTCGAAGTGGAGCTTTTTCCTGCTCGATCCGGACAAGACCCGCTGGGAGTTTTTCGTCGATCGCAAGCGCGATCACGGCGCCATCGTCAAGGCTGCGGCCGCCGAGCGGGCGTACCTCGCCTAGGTCGGAACCTTCCCGCGGCGCGCAGAACATTGACGGCGTCACCCGCTTCCCGGTAAGACGGACGCGGCGCGCTGCCGCGTTCGGTCGTGCGGTCGCGTTCAGGTATTGGGCGATGTCAGACAGTAAATCGATGGGTGTGATCTCCGCCGACTCCCACGTCATGGAGCCGGTCGACATGTGGGAGAAGCCGCTCTACGCGAAGTTCGGCGACGATACGCCGCGGGTGATCAAGAACTTCATGGGCCGCAGCGGCACCTGGTTCCACACCGGCGGGCAGGTCATGAACTACGGCGGCAGCGATACCAGCTCGCAGCAGATCGGCATGCAAGCTGCCGGCTGGGACCCCAAGGTGCGGGTCGAGTTCCAGAAAAAAGCCGATATCGCGTGCGAGGTCCTGAACGGGACGTTCATGCTGCTGATCATGCGCCACCCGAACTACGCGTGCCTGCGCGCCTGCTGCGAAGTATTCAACACCTGGCTCGGCGCGTTCATCGCCCACGACCGGACCCGTCTGCGCGGGGTCGGCATGTTGGCGATGGACGACCTCGCCTGGTCGCTGAAAGAGGTCGAGCGCTGCAAGAAGCTCGGCTTCGATTGCGTCAACATCCATCTCTACGCGCCGCCCGGCCAGCCGCCTTACCGCAAGGCGCATTGGGATCCGTTTTGGGCCAAGTGCCAAGAGCTCGAAATGCCGGTCCAGCTCCACATCATCACCGGGCGCGTCCCTGACCCGATCCACTTCCATACCCCCGCCGAGCAAGGCGATTCGCCGCGTACCCAGCTCGCGATGATGTACGAGGTGATGGGCGTCCTCGCCAACGACTTCATCTTCGGCGGGATCCTCGACCGCTTCCCCACACTCAAGGTCATCTGCAGCGAGTTCGAAATCTCGTGGATTCCGAACTTCATGTGGCGCCTCGACCATATGCAGGACGCCATGAGCGTGCGGCTGCCGCTCCCCAAGCTCAAGGAAAAGGCCAGCGATTACATGCGCACGCGCGTTTGGCACGGCATGATCGACGACGCCTTCGGCGCCGAGACCATCCCCGAGATCGGGTTTGATCGTATTTTATGGGGGTCCGACTTCCCGCACGTGCGCTCGATCGGGCTCGATGCGCGGCCGCGGCTCAAGAAGATGTTCGCGAGCTTCAGCGAAGCCGATCGTCAGCGCATCGTCGCTGGCAATGCCGCGCACGTTTTCAATATTCATTGACCGCGAAGGCGGCAGCGTAGTTCGAGGGTTAGAAACGTCGCATGAGCGGTAACGGTGCGTTGAAGGTGATCTCGGGCGACTCGCATGTCATGGAGCCCAATGACATGTGGGAAAAGACGATCTTCAAGAAATGGGGCGACCTCACGCCGCGGCCGGTGCCGGAGTACAACGGCAAGGCGGGCAACTTCTTCTATAGCGGTGCCCAAACGCTGATCATGGGCCGCTCGGATGAGTCGGCCAAGAAGATTGGCATGCAGGCGGCGGGATGGGACCCAGCGGTCCGGCTTCAATTCCAGGAGCAGGCTCACGTCGCCGGCGAGATGATGAATGCGACCCGTATGCTCCTGATCATGCAGCACCCGCACCAGGGCGTGCTCAGGGACTGCGCCAGCGTATTCAACGACTGGCTCGCCGACTATTGCGCGCACGATCCCAAGCGGCTGTTCGGCGTCGCGATGATCCCGATGGGCGACGTCGACTGGGCGATCCGCGAGGTCGAACGGGTGGTGAAAAAGGGACTGCGCGTCGCCGACGTGCCGCTGACCGCACCGGCGGACGGCCCGCCCTACCGCGACAAGGTCTACGATAAATTCTGGGCACGCTGCCAGGAGATGCAGCTTCCGGTCCAGCTCCATTCGATTACCGGCCGCATCCCCGACCCGCTCCACTTCCATACGCGCGACGAACAGGAGACGGCACCGGGCGTGCTGCTCGATCTCCTCTACGAGGCGATGGGCGAGGTCGCCAACGAGTTCATCTTCGGCAAGATCCTCGACCGTTTTCCGACCTTGAAGTTCATCCTCTCGGAGTTCGAGATTTCGTGGCTGCCGACCTACATGTGGCGGCTCGACCAGATGCAGGAGAGCTTTGCCGCGCGCCTGCCGTTGCCCAAGCTCGAGCGGCGGGCGAGCGAATACGTCAAGACCCGGTTCTGGCACGGCATGGTCGACGACGGTTTGGCCGACAAGGCGATCCCTCACATCGGCATCGATCGCATCATCTGGGGTTCGGACTTCCCGCACATCCGCTCGATCGGCCTCGATGCCCAGAGCCGCGTCGCCAAGATGTTTGAAAAATTTCCACCCGCCGATCGCGCCAAGCTGGTCGGCGGCAACGCGGTGCAGGCATATAACTTGGCGAACTGAGCGTCCCGGTTACCCGGCCGCGCTACGCGGCGCACGCGATTAAGCCATAGGTTTCGGCCGCTTTGTAGAGGCCGCGACGTTTCCCGCATACGCTCGATTGGCGGCGGCAGCCCCGGCCTCACGGGAAGGTTGTTCACGAACCGCGTCTGTCCCGATCGCGCGAGAATAACCGGTCGTCGCTCGTGGCCCGCCGCAGCCCGCGGTGAAGCGATCTGCACGCGCTCTTAACCATAAGCGCGAGACGTCCTCACGGTGATGTGAGAATCGGTGTGACATTTATCATTCATCACCCGTTCGGGTGATGCTTTGACTGTCGCGTTTGACGCATGGTGCGCGGATACGATGCGCCGAGCCGTTCGCGGTTGCGTCGGAGAGGTGGAATGGTTCGCGAGCAAGTGCCTAACACCGACGCCATCTACGCGCTGGTTGACAAGAATTATGGGGCCGCAACCGACGCGGGTGGATGGGACGACGTACTCGCCGACCTTGCCTCCATGTTCAACGGCGCCGCGGCCAGCCTGATCTCGGCAGAGAAGGCCGACGGCACCCTCATCCATACTGCCGGCTACAACATTTCCGATGCGATGGTGCGGGAATACCGGAGCCGGTTCTTCGTCATCGACCCGCGGGTCGCCTACGCGCTGCCGCGCCATGCCGGATCGTTGATCACCGACCAGCGCGTCATGGCGTCCGCCAAGATGAAGCGGGATCCGTTCTACGCCGAATTCACGCCGCGCTATCGGCTGCGCGAGACGATCGGCTGCGCCACCATCAACAACGAAACCTTGCTCGCTGGGATCGGCGTGCACCGTAGCCTGCGCGGACCCGCGTTCGACGCGGCGAACGAGCAAACGTTCACCGCGATCATCCCCCACCTCCGGCGCGCGATGCAGGTTGCCGGGCGCCAGCAATGGGCGCGTGCCTATAGCGAGGGCCTGAGCCGGGCGCTCGATCATGTTAAGACCGCGGTCGTCATCGTCGACGGCAGCGCCAACGTCGTCGACATGAATGCGGCAGCCGACGCGCTGCTGGCCAAGGCCGATGGCCTTGCCGTCAAGAGCGGCGAAATCAAAGCGTTGCGCCCGGCCGATAACGTGCGGCTGCGCCGGACGATCGCGGGCTCGGCGGGTAACACCGCCGGAAGCGACTTCGATGCGGGGGGCGTTCTCCAGGTCGCCCGCCGCACCGGGCTGCGCAGCTACGCCGTGCTGGTCAGCCCGATTTCGTCGTGGGCGGCGGTTGCGTTCGCGCTGCCGCGGGCCGGCGCGATCGTCATGATCAACGATCCCGAAGCCGAGCCGACGGTGCCGGTCGAGCCGCTGCAACGGCTCTACGGCCTGACCGCGGCCGAAGCGCGCCTCGTCGCCGCGCAGGCGGCCGGCCGGCGCATCGAAGACGCGGCCAAGGCGTTCAAGATCAGCCGCGAGACAGCGCGAACCCAGCTCCGGCAGATTTTCGCCAAGACCGGGACGACCCGGCAGACCGATCTGGTCTCAACGGTGCTCGCGGTCCCGTTCGGGCCCTCGCGCCGGCGCCGCGATTCTTGAACACGATCCTCCGGCCGCTTGCGCCGCTCGTCGCCCTGTTCCAGCTTTGAAGGGGGAGGGGGGAACGGGGTCGAGCGGAACGCGCTAACGCGCGCGCCGCTCCTCGGGCGGGACCACCGCGTTGCCGTACGGGTCGTGTTTAACGATCCGGGGCGCGCGCGAGGGCTCGAGCCAGTCCTTGAACATGTATTCTTCGCGCAGGCCCTGCGGCAGCTCGCAACCGGCCACGATCGCGAGCGCGGCCCCGGCGACCGCGGCGCGTACCCCGCGCAGGATCGCACTAGCTGCGACGGCGACCGACCCCGGCCCCTTGCGCATCGACCTAAATCCGTCCGGCCGCGCTGGCGCTGGTCCGATTCAAGACGACGCGACCGCCGCCGGTGTAGTCGCTCAAGTGATAGTGCAGGTTGCAGCGATCGTCCCAGACCAGCAGGTCGTTGATGCGCCAATTGTGGCGGTAGGTGAACTCGGGGCGCGCCGTGTGTTGAAACAGGAAGCCCAGGATCGCCTTGCTCTCGTCGGCGCTCAACCCGACGATCTCGGAGGTGAACGACGGATTGACGAACAGAGCGGCGCGGCCGGTCTCGGGATGCCGGTAGACGACCGGGTGTTCGGCCCACACATCGTCACCGTCCTTATGGACGAGTGCGCCGGCCCGACGGTGAATGGCGCGGAGTTCGCCCAGCATTCGCTGGATCGGCGCCGACAGCGCCTCGTAAGCCGCCGTCGTGTTGGCGAAGAACATGTCGCCGCCGCGCGGCGCGATTTCGATCGCGTAGGTAAGCGATGCGCCGGACAACTCCTTCTCGTAGGTGTGCGCCGCGTGCCAGCCGCTTCCGTTCCGGATCGAACGTTCCTTCGGAACGTCGTCGGGGACGGGATCGATCCGGAAGTGGAAGATGTCGGGCATCCCCGGTAGCTCGAATTCCGGCAGGTTGTGCGGAAGCAGCGCGCCGAAGCGGCGGCTGAAGGCGAGGTGCTGCTCCGGCGTCAATCGTTGATCGCGGAAGATCAGGACACCGTTGTGATCGAGCCAGACCTGGTGAAGCTCGTTGAACAAATTGTCGCCGACCTCAGCGACGTCGATGCCTGCGATCTCGGCGCCGAGGACCGAGGATAGCCGACGAACGGTGTAGCCCATGGGCGTTCTCCCCGCTCCGGTGGGAGCGCTGCGGCTCGATTATAGGGGCCGACGCGCGTCGGTCATACGCTCCGGTGTCGCGCGATCAGCCGAACCGGTCGAGGGTGAGGCCGTCGAGCGCAATCGCCGGGCGCTTGCCGCCGACCACGTCGGCCAGCACATGGCCCGATCCGCACGCCATCGTCCAGCCGAGCGTGCCGTGGCCGACGTTGATAAACAGGTTGGCGTAGGGGGTCTTGCCGAGAATCGGCGGTCCGTCCGGCGACATCGGGCGGAGCCCGCACCAGAACTCGGCTTTGTCCATCTCCCCGCCCTCGGGGTAGAGCTCCTTGACGATTGCCAGCACCGCTTCGCCACGGACGCGATTGAGGTTCAAGTCGTAGCCGGCGATCTCGGCGGTGCCGGCGGCGCGCAGACGGTTCCCGAGCCGCGTCACCACGACCTTTCGGCTCTCGTCGGTGACGCTCATGGTGGGGGCGCGATTGGCGCCACCGACCGGGACCGTGGTCGAGTAGCCCTTGACTGGATAGACCGGGATGCCGAAGCCGAGCGCGCGGGTGAAGAACGGCGTGTAGCTCCCGAGGCAAAGCGCGTAGGCATCGCCCGTGACCGCACCTTTGTCGGTCACGATTCTGGCGATCCGTCCATCCGCCCGCTCGATCGCCGTTACCGTCGCCTCGTAGCGGAATTCGACCCCGCGCGCGGCGAGATAGGCCGCGAGCGCCTGTGTAAACTTGTGCGCGTCGCCGGTTTCGTCCTCGACCGTATGGACGCCGCCGATGATCGGTGCGCGCGCGGTTTCGAGCGCCGGCTCGAGCTTGAGGATAGCGGCGCGGTCCAAGACCTTCTCGTCGCCGCCGTGGGCGCGAAACCCTTCCGAGCGCTTGGCGGCACGCTCGAACAGTTTGGGTTCGCGGAAGATATGGAGGATTCCCTGCGAGCCGTGGTCGTAACGGATGCCGGTATCCGCGCGAACTCGTTTGGTCTCGTCGCGGCTGTGCGCGGCGAGGCGAAAATTGGTGAGCGTGTTGCGGTGGTAGCGGCCGGGGGTGCAGTTCTGCAGGAAACGAACGCCCCACGCCCACATCTGCGGATCGGCCTTGAGGCGGAAAATGAGGGGCGCGTCCTCCTTGCCGAATGACTTCAGGATGTCGAGCGGGGCGTTCGGGCTCGCCCACGGTGCCGAATGCCCGGACGAAATCTGCCCGCCATTGGCGAAGCTGGTTTCGAGACCAGCGCCCTTTTGGCGGTCGACCACGGTCACATCATGCCCGTCGCGGTGCAGGTAGTAGGCGGTGGCGACACCGATGACGCCGGCGCCAAGGACGATGACTTTCACGAACGTTCCCGTCGAATGAGGCGCCATGCGCCGCCCGGAGTGATAATCGGGTTTGTCGGAAGCGGCAACTCCCGCAATTGCGCCGCGCCGGGGTTGCGGCGACAATGCGCACGCCCTGATCGATCCCCACGATCCGCGAGGCCCCTGTGTCCGACTTAGCCGATCTCTCCGCCGTCGATCTGGTGGCGGCCTACCGAACCGGGCGCGTCTCGCCGGTCGAAGCGACCAAAGCGGCGCTCGCGCGGGCCGCGGCGTGGGAGCCGCGCGTCAACGCGTTTTGCTACCGCGACGACGAAGCGGCATTGGCCGCGGCCAAGGAGTCGGAGGCCCGCTGGCAGCGCAAAGCGCCGCTCGGACTGCTCGACGGCGTTCCGACCACGGTCAAAGACACGATCATGATGAAAGGCGTGCCGTTCCGCCGCGGCTCGCGTACGACCGACCCCAACCAGCGCCCGGCCGAGGACGCGCCGATCGTCGAGCGTATCCGGAAGCACGGTGCCGTCATCCTCGGCAAGACCAATACGCCCGAGATGGGGTGGAAGGGCGTGACCGATTCGGCCCTGTTCGGCATCACCCGCAATCCGTGGAACGTCGGGCTCACGCCGGGCGGATCGTCGGGCGGCGCGGCGGCCGGCGTCGCTGCGGGCATGAGCCAGCTCGCGCTCGGTACCGATGGCGGCGGCTCGATCCGTATCCCGGCGAGCTTCTCGAACGTGGTCGGATTCAAAGCGACCGGCGGTCGCATCCCGGTCTACCCGGTGAGCCCGTTCGGGTCGCTCGCCAATCACTGCCCGATGGCCCGCACCGTCGCCGATGTCGCACTGCTGCTGACCGCGACCCGCGGACCGGATGCGCGCGACTGGGAGTCGCTAGCCGATGCGAGCAGCGACTTCAGCCAAGGTCTCGAGGGTGGCGTGAAAGGTATGCGGATCGCGTTCAGCCCGGCGCTCGGCTACGCCAACGTTGATCCCGACGTCGCCGCGATCGTCGCGGCCGCGGCGGAGCGTCTTTCCGACCTCGGTGCCGATGTCGATGAGACCGATCCCGGCATTCCCGATCCAACCCCGATCTTCTGGACCCATTGGTGCGCGGGCGCTTCGTTCGCGATCAAGAACCTTACACCTGACCAGCAGAAGCTGGTCGAGGAGGGGTTCGTGCGGACCGCCGAGCTCGGCAACGAGCTCTCTTTGTTCGACTTTCAGGTGGCGGCGGTCGGGCGCCAGAGCCTGGCGCAGTTCATGAGCGCTTACCACCAAACCTACGATCTTCTCGTCCTGCCGACGCTCGCGGTGCCGCCATTCCCGGTCGGTCAGTTGTCGCCGGCGGGAAGCGATCCCACCAACTGGTTGGCGTGGACGCCGTTCACCTATGTCTTCAACCTGACCAAGCAACCGGCGATCAGCGTGCCGTGCGGCTTCACCAAGAGCGGTCTGCCGGTCGGACTCCAGATCGTCGGACCGCTCCACGGCGATGCCAAAGTATTGCGCGCGGCGCACGCCTACGAGCAGGCGCACGACTGGTACCGCCGGCGCCCGGTACTGGCATGACCGCGATCCAGGATCTCGGCGATAGTAACGATCTCGCGGTGATCGACCGCCTGGTCGAGATCGCCGGTCGCGCGGTGGTCGACGCCGGCTGTGGCGCCGGCGACTTGGCGCGGGCGTTGGCGGCGCGGGGCGCCGACGTGCTGGCGATCGAACCCGACCCGATCCAAGCCGCCAAGAACGCGGCCGCCGCGCCGGTTACCGGCGTCATCTTCGCCAACGCGCCGGCGCAGGCCATTCCGGCCGCGGCCCGGAGCCAGGACGGGGTTTTTTTCTCGAAGTCGCTGCATCACGTGCCGGCGGCAGCGATGGATGCGGCGCTCGGTGAGGCCCGGCGCGTGGTCAAGCCGGACGGCTTCGTTTGTGTGATCGAGCCCGACATGGCGGGAACGTATTTCGAGTTGCTCAAGCCGTTTCACGACGAGACCGAGGTTCGCACGCTCGCCCGCGCCGCGCTGGCGCGGACCGCCGACCGGTTGTTCGAATCGGCGGAGACCTATGTCTACCGGAGCTACGCCGAGTTCCCGAGCTTCGCGGAGTTCCGCCAGCGTTACGTCGATGCGACTTACCTTTCGGTCGATCCCGCCAAGATCGCACTGACCGAAAAACGATTCGCCGCCGGGCGGACGGGCGGGCGCTATCGGTTCGAACAGCGGATGTGGCTCCGGCTCTATCGCCGCCCGCGTTAACGATGGCTGCTACCGGGTCCGACCGCGCGCTGCTCTCGGTCGCCGAGATGTACCGGGCCGACGTGTACGCCGTCGATCGCGGCGTCGCCGGCGTTACGTTGATGGAGAACGCGGGCCGCGCCCTCGCCGAGGAAATCGTCAAGCGTTGGACCCGCTGCCGAGTCGCGGTGCTGTGCGGTCCGGGCAACAACGGTGGCGACGGGTTCGTCGCCGCGCGTCATCTCGCCGCCGCCGGCTACGCTGTCCGGCTGGCGCTATTAGGACGGCGCGATGCGTTGACCGGCGATGCCGCCACGATGGCGGACCGCTGGGCGGGTGCGGTCGAGCCGCTGACCCCGGCCGTGCTCGACGATGCCGACTTGATCGTCGATGGTCTTTTTGGCGCCGGGCTGGCACGGCCGGTCGCCGGTGCGGCGGCCGATACGCTGGCGGCAGCGATCGCACGTGGGACGCCGATCGTTGCGATCGACGTTCCGTCCGGCGTCCAGGGCGATACCGGTGAGGTGATGGGGGTCGCCGCGCAAGCGGCGCTCACGGTCACGTTCTTTCGCCGCAAGCCCGGTCACGCGCTCTATCCCGGCCGCGACCTCGCCGGCACGGTGGTGACCCGCGACATCGGCATTCCCGCGGCCGCGCTCGATTCGATCCGGCCCACGACCTTCGCCAACGCGCCGGTGCTTTGGCGCGCGGCGTGGCCGCGCCTCGCGGCGGAAAGCCACAAGTACCGGCGCGGCCACGTGGTCGTGACGTCGGGCTCGGCGCATCGGACCGGGGCTGCGCGTCTCGCCGCCTATGCCGCGCTCCGCGTCGGCGCGGGACTCGTCACCATTGCCTGTCCGAACGACGCGCTCGGCGTGGTGGCGGCACAGGTGACGGCGGTCATGTGCGAGCCGGCCGAAGGGGGGGCCGGGTTCAAGGCCGCGATCGCCGATCCGCGACGGAACGCGGTGCTGCTCGGCCCCGGGAACGGCATCACGGCCGGGACCCGCGCCAACGTCCTGACCGCGCTCGCGGCCGGGAAGGCCGTTTGTCTCGATGCCGATGCGCTTTCGGTCTTTGCCGAGAGGCCGGACGACTTATTTGCGGCGATCGCGAGCCCGTGCGTCTTGACGCCGCACGAAGGCGAATTCGCGCGCGTGTTCGGAACCGACCCCGCCGTGGGGGGTAAGCTCGGCCGCGCGCGTGCCGCGGCCAAGCGCGCCGGCGCCGTCGTCCTGCTCAAAGGGCCCGATACCGTGATCGCGGCGCCGGATGGCCGCGCGATCATCAACGAAAACGCACCGGCTACGCTCGCGACGGCAGGCTCGGGCGACGTCCTCGCCGGCCTCGTCGTCGGGCTGTTGGCACAAGGCATGGCGCCGTTCGAAGCGGCGGCGGCAGCCGTCTGGCTCCACGGCGCGGCGGCGCAGGCGTTCGGGCCGGGGCTGATCGCCGAAGACCTGGCGAGCGCGCTGCCGGCGGCGCTGCGCCATTTGTCGAACGAGGTCGGACCGAGCGCAGGCCATGACTGACGAGACGCCTTCGCGGTTCGACCGCGCCTTCGGCCGCTTGCGGCGGGTATGGCAGGGGATCGCCGGCAAGCCGACGACCGAGGACGGCGCGCCGTTTCGCTTCGATGCACGCCGGGTCGCGGCCAAAATCGACGAATGTCTGGCGGCGCGCGGCGGCGAGGTCTCGGCGCGCACTCAGGCGGCCGAACTCGGCGAGACCTACCTCGCCTGGAACGAACGCGACCGCAGCGAGTTCCTGCGGTTGCTCGCCACCCACTACGGTATCGATCGCGACCGGCTCCGCGCCAGCGCCTCGGCGCTGGCGAGCGCGTCCGAGGCCGATGTCGCCGACGCCGAAGCGGCGGTGCGCCGGGCGCTGATTGCGCCACGGGTGCGGCTGTTGACCCAGTTCAACGTGCTGCCGCAGGGCGTAAAATTTCTCGTCGACATGAGAGCCGAGGTGCAGCGTTCGATCAAGCGCGAGCCGGCGCTGGCGCCGCTCGAGCGCGACCTCAAGGACTTGCTGGCGTCGTGGTTCGACGTCGGCTTCCTCGAGCTCCGACGCATCACCTGGACGAGCCCGGCGCACCTGCTCGAAAAGCTGATCGCTTACGAAGCGGTGCATGCGATCGGCTCGTGGACGGATCTCAAGAACCGGCTCGATTTCGATCGGCGCTGCTACGCTTTCTTCCACCCGCGCATGCCGGACGAGCCGATCATCTTCATCGAGGTCGCGCTGGTGCAGGGGCTCGCCGGCTCGATCCATGCACTGCTCGACGAAAACGCGCCGGCCGGCGACGCCGCGCGCGCCGACACCGCGATCTTCTATTCGATTTCGAACGCGCAAAAGGGCCTGGTCGGCCTCGATTTCGGCGGTTTCCTGATCAAGCGCGTGGTCGAGCAACTGAGCCACGACCTGCCGCGGCTTAAGACCTTCGCGACGCTCTCGCCGATCCCCGGCTTTCGCGCCTGGTTGGAAGAGACGATGGGAGCCGGGAGGCCGGTCCTGACCGCGGCCGAAGCCCAAACGATTGCTGGGGCGGCAGGGCAGAGCGACGGCGCGGCGGCGTTTGCGGCGCTGATCGCCGACGAATCATGGGCCGAACACCCGACCCAAGCCGAGGCGTTGCGGGTGCCGATCCTCCGGCTCGGCGCCACCTACCTCACCGAAGCCAAGAGCGGCGGGCGTGCCCGCGACCGCGTTGCCAACTTCCACCTTTCCAACGGCGCGCGGGTCGAGCGCGTGAACTGGATGGCCAATCGCTCGCCCGAGAATCTGAAGCGCGCGTTCGGCCTGATGGTCAACTACGGCTACGACTTGGGCGAGCTCGAGAGCAACCACGAGGGCTACCGGGGCGAGGGCAGGGTGGCGATGAGTCCGGCGGTCAAAGCCTTGCTCAAGGGCCGCTGACCGGCCGCGCGCCGGGGGGTGGTATTCTTGGGCTTGGCGCCCTATCTTCCCGGCCTTTACGACGGGCGCCTCGGGGAGGGGTACCATCATGGCTTCGCCGGCGCAGGCTGCGCAGCGCAAGACTCACGACGTGAGAAGCGCGAGCAACGTCGTTACGCCCGACGAGCTCGAAGTCCTGCGCGAATTGCAGCGCAAGGTGCTGTGGCTTTCGGCGTGGACGATCCACAACGCCAATCACCTGCGCCCGAGCCGTGACGGGCTCAAGGTCGGCGGTCACCAGGCCTCGAGTTCCTCGATGGTCGCGTTGATGACCGCCCTTTATTTCCGCGTCCTCAAGCCCAACGACCGGGTGGCGGTAAAACCGCACGCGAGCCCGGTATACCACGCGATCCAGTACCTGCTGGGCCGGCAGACCCGCGACAAGCTCGAGCGGTTCCGCGGTTTCGGCGGTGCCCAGTCGTATCCGTCGCGGACCAAGGACACCGACGACGTCGATTTCTCGACTGGCTCGGTCGGCTTGGGCGTCGGCATCACGACGTTCGCGTCGCTGGTGCAGGACTATCTGCGCATGAAGCACATGATCCCCGCCGAGCAACCGCCGGGGCGGATGGTGGCGCTGATGGGCGACGCCGAGCTCGACGAGGGCAACGTGTTCGAGGCGCTGCTCGAAGGCTGGAAGCACGACGTCCGCAATCTTTGGTGGGTGATCGACTACAACCGTCAGAGCCTCGATTCGGTGATCAGCGACCGTCTGTTCGCGCGCGTCGACGATATCTTCCGCACCACCGGCTGGAACGTCACCACGCTGAAGTACGGCAAGCGTCTGCAGCAGGCGTTCAAGCGCACCGGCGGCGACGCGTTGCGCAAGTGGATCGACGACTGCCCGAACTCGCTCTATTCGGCGTTGGTGTTCAAAGGCGGCGCGAGCTGGCGCGAACACCTGAAGCGCGATCTTGGCGATACCGTCGGCATCAAGGCGATCCTCGACGAGCATGACGATCCGGCGCTGCACGCGCTGATGACCAATCTCGCCGGCCACGACCTCGAATCGATCCTCGAAGGATTTGCCGCGGTTGCGGACGATCTCCCGCACTGCTTCATCGCCTACACGATCAAGGGCTGGGGGCTGCCGTTCGCCGGCCACAAGGACAACCACGCCGGGCTCATGAACGTCGAGCAGATGGCGGCCTACAAGAAGTCGCAGCAGATCAAGGACGGTGAGGAGTGGGAGCCGTTCGCGGGTCTCTCGCTGCCCGCGGCCAAGCTGCGCGCCTATCTCGACCGCGTCGAATTCGCGAAGGGCGGCATCCGCCGCTACGACGATCCGCCGGTGGCAGTACCGGCGACGCTCGCCTACCAGGCGAGTCCCCAGATGTCGACTCAAGAAGCGTTCGGCCGCATCTTGAACGAACTCGGTAAGGAAGAGTCCGATTTCGCCGCGCGGATCGTCACCACCTCGCCCGACGTCACCGTCTCGACCAATCTGGGCCCGTGGGTCAACCGCCGCGGTATCTTCGATCGCCACAACCGCGAGGACGTGTTCAAAGCCGAGAAGGTCGTTTCGGCACAGCGCTGGCACATGTCGCAGGACGGTCAGCACGTCGAGCTCGGCATCGCCGAGAACAACCTGTTCCTGGCGCTGGCGGCGCTCGGACTGTCGGGGCCGCTGTTCGGGAAGCGATTGCTGCCCATCGGTACGCTTTACGACCCGTTCATCCTGCGCGGGCTCGACGCCTTGAACTACGCGACCTACCAGGACGCGCGGTTCATGCTGGTGGCGACGCCGTCCGGCCTCACGCTTGCGCCCGAAGGCGGCGCACACCAGTCGATCTCGACGCCGCTGGTCGGTATGGGGCAGGACAAGCTCGCCTCGTTCGACCCCGCCTTCGTCGATGAACTCGCGGTCGTCATGCGCTGGGGCTTCGAGCACATGCAGGCCGAAGACGGGGGCTCGGTTTACTTGAGGCTTTCGACCCGTACCCTCGAGCAGCCGGCGCGATCGATGAAGTCCGACCTCGAGGCAGCAATCCTGGCCGGCGCCTATTGGCAGCACCCACCGGCACCCGGTGCCGAACTCGTCATCGCCTATTCGGGCGTAGTGGCGCCCGAGGCGATGGCGGCGCACGCCGCCGTGCTCGAGGACCTTCCGGGTGCCGGGCTCCTGGCGGTGCCGTCGCCCGATCGGCTGTTCCAAGACTGGAGCCATGTCCAAAAGGCGCGAAGCCAGGGCGAGAAGGACGCCCGCGCCCATATCGAGACCCTGCTCGAGGGCCTTACGCCGGCGAGCGCGATCGTCACGGTGATCGACGGTCACCCGGCCACGCTGTCGTGGCTCGGCTCGGTCGGCGGGCACCGCGTGGCGCCGTTGGGGATCGATCATTTCGGTCAGTCGGGTGACATCAACGACCTCTATCGCACCTATCGGATCGACGCCGACGCGATCCTCGATGCGTGCGCGGCGGCCTGCCTTAGACGCTAGCGTTCGGGCCGTGCCGTCATGGGTTTGTTGTCGCCGGGCGCGGAAATTGTGTTATAGAAACGCCGTCTTAAGCGGCCGTTCCCCAGCGCCGCGCAAGCGAATCGCGGGCGTGGTGGAATTGGTAGACACGCAAGACTTAGGATCTTGTGACGCAAGTCGTGGGGGTTCGAGTCCCTTCGCCCGCACCATCCACCGGAGCGCGGCGCGGACCTGCGGTGACGGACGCTTGAACGCTCGTAAGTGACGGATCATGCAGATTACTCAAACCAACGCTGAAGGACTAAAGCGCGAATTCCGCATCACGGTTGCCGCCGCCGACATCGAGACCCGCGTCGCCGAGCGTCTGAAGCACCTCGGACATACGGTCCAGCTACCGGGCTTCCGCCCCGGCAAGGTACCGATGGCGCTGTTGCGCAAGCGGTTCGGCAACTCGGTGATGGGCGAGGTGCTCGAGGACGCGGTCAACGCCGGCTCGCAAAAAGCGATGGTCGACCACAAGCTGACGCCAGCGGTACAGCCCAAGATCGAGGTCACCAAGTTCGCCGAAGGGCAGGACCTCGAATACACGATGGCGATCGAGGTGATGCCCGAGATCGCGCCTGCCGACTTCTCGAAGATCGAGCTCGAGCGGCTGACCGTCGCCGTGAGCGAGCCCGAGATCGAGGAAGCGCTGAAACGCATGGCCGAAGGCCAGAAGTCGTTCCAGCCGGCCGACGCCGGAACCGCGGCCGCCATCGGCCACGCCGTCATGATCTCGTTCGTCGGCTCGGTCGATGGCAAGGAGTTCGAAGGCGGGAAGGGCGAGGATTTCCTGCTCGAACTCGGCTCGAAGCGCTTCATTCCGGGCTTCGAGGAGCAACTGGTCGGCGTCAAGGCGGGCGACGATCTCACCGTCCGAGTGACGTTTCCGGACGACTACGGCGCCAAGGACTTGGCCGGTAAGGCGGCGAGCTTCGCGGTCGCCGTCAAAGAGGTGCGGGTGCCGCAGACGGTCGCGGCCGATGACGAGCTCGCCAAACGCATGGGTCTCGAGAACTTGGCCGCATTGCGCAAGGCGGTGAGCGACCAGATCGCGCGCGACTACACCGACGTGTCGCGGGCGCGCCTGAAACGCTCGCTGCTCGACAAGCTGGCCGAACAACACAATTTCGTCGTGCCGCGGGGCATGGTCGATGCCGAGATCGGCGCCATCCTGCAGCAGTTCCGCGATCTGAAGGAAAAGGGCGGGCTCGATCCCGACGAGAAGGAAAAGACCGAAGATCAAGTGCGCGACGAGTATCGCCCGATCGCCGAGCGCCGCGTGCGCTTGGGCTTGCTCCTTGGAAAAGTCGGGGAGATGAACAATATCACCGTCAACGACAACGAGGTGAGCCGCGCGCTTTCCGAGCAGGCGCGACGCTTCCCCGGGCGCGAACGGCAGGTGATCGAGTTCTACCAGAACAACGCCCAGGCGATGGCGAGCCTGAAGGCGCCGCTCTACGAGGATAAAGTCGTCGACTTCATCCTCGAGTTGGCCAAAGTCACCGAGCGGGCGGTCGCGCGCGACGACCTGCTACGCGACCCCGACGCCGAACCGGCCGCGGACGCCGGCGACGACAAGACCGCGGCGCCAGCCGCCGGCGACAAAAAGCCGGCCAAGCGCGGCGCCAAAAAATCGGCTGCCAAGGGTAAGTAACGAAGCAAGCGACGGAATGCGGATGGAACCGATCATGCAGTTGATCCCGATGGTCGTCGAGCAGACGAATCGCGGCGAGCGTGCCTACGACATCTTCTCGCGGCTCCTGAAGGAGCGGATCGTATTCCTGACCGGACCGGTCAACGATGAAGTCGCAAGCCTCATCACCGCGCAACTCTTGTTCCTCGAAGCCGAGAACCCGAACAAGGACATTTATTTCTATATCAATTCGCCGGGCGGCATCGTGTCCTCGGGTCTCGCTATCTATGACACCATGCAGTACATCCGCCCCGAGGTATCGACGCTCTGCGTCGGCCAAGCCGCGTCGATGGGTTCGCTCTTGCTCTCGGCCGGCGCCAAAGGCAAACGTCATGCGCTGCCCAACGCGCGCATCATGGTTCACCAGCCCTCGGGCGGCTTCCAAGGTCAAGCCGCCGACATCGAGATCCAGGCGAAGGAAATCTTGTCGCTGCGGGCGCGGCTCAATCAAATCTACGTCAAACATACCGGTCAGAAGATCGAAGCGATCGAACGCTCGCTCGATCGCGACTACTTCATGACCGCGGACCAGGCCAAGGATTTCGGCCTGATCGACGAGGTCGTCACCCATCGGCCGATCCCGGATGACGACAAAGGCGGCGCGAAAAAGAGCGCCTGAGCGACCGCCGAGTTTATCTTCGTTTAACCCCTAGTTCCTCTGCACGGTGATTATGACTCTTTGGCTGGGTTTGGGTAAGCGCGCGCCAACTTGGCGCGCGCCCGCTCGGTGGAGAACATCCACCTGATGCGGGCGCCTTGGGCGTTGCGTTGGGGCT